>ERZ1740058.183-NODE-183-length-53767-cov-7.162608_pt1 | contig 53767 bp, 58 predicted proteins | sample MGYA00581745_ERZ1740058 | MGnify/ENA primary metagenome ERZ1740058 (study PRJEB43018, sample SAMN04849742) | marine metagenome | isolation source: floating plastic debris | place: Pacific Ocean | collected 2008-08-30 | study: EMG produced TPA metagenomics assembly... | reverse complement strand
GCCCTGATCGGGTCGCAGGGTGAAGGGCATGGCGGCTCCGCATTCAAACCAAAGGACGGGGGCTCGTAGGCGGCCCTGGTATCGGCATAATAGACCGCCGGTGGTGGGGCTTTGGCTAGGCGTGGACCTACCATGCGGGGTTCCGAGCGAACCGATTCCTGCCCGCCCTTGCGCCCTCTCATCAGCGAGATCGACCAAACCATGCGTATCTGCCTCGTCAGCCGTGAAGTCGCGCCATTTTGGGGGGCTGGCATCGCGGTGTACGTGTCGCTCATGGCACGGGCCTGGGCGGCGGCGGGCCACGAGGTCCACGTGCTTAGCGAGCCGCACGCCGGCATGCTCGAGGACGGACCCCGCACCCACAAGGGCGTGCGATTCCACGCGGTCGACATCCACGCCGGGCAGTGCCTGCTCGATGGCTTCCGCTCGCCGCTCGAGCGGCACGCGATGGCCGTCCACGAGAAGCTCGACGAGCTGCACAGGCAGCATCCGTTCGACTACATCGAGTTTGCCGACTTCGGGGGCGAGGGCTGGCTCGCGCTCCGTGCGCGGCGGACGCTGGGCGCGTATGCCGGCGCGGTGATGGCCATCCGCCTGCACACGCCGCTGGCCGACTGCATCGAGCTGAACGCCGATGCGATGCTGGATCGTGAAACGGCGATCATCCTCGCGATCGAGGCGCAGGCGATCCGTGATGCGGACGCGCTCGTCTCGCCGTGCACCAGCCTTCTTGAGCGTGTCCGTGCTCGGTATGGCCCGGATGTCGCGGAGGATCGCAAGCCGGGGTTTGTCGTCCCGTACGCCTTCGATATGGGCAGCATCGACGAGCTTGGCGTTGGGGAAGCCGAGGCCACCGAACGGCCGTACGTGCTCTTCTATGGTCGGGCGGAGCGGCGCAAGGGCGTGCACCTGCTGGTGCCGGCGGCACAGCAGCTCATGGACGAGGGGCTGGATTTTGATGTTCGGTTCATCGGCGGAGACACCGAAACCGGCCCGGCGTGCGGTTCCATGCGTCGCCACATCGAGAAGCTCGCGCATCGGGCCCACGCCGATCGATTCCACTTCGAGCCACGACGGCCGCGTGTGAAGCTCGGCCCGGCGATCCGTGGCGCAAAGGCGTGCTGCTTCCCGTCGCTGTGGGAGAACTATCCCAACGTGTGCCTCGAGGCCCTCGCGCTCGGCAAGCTCGTCGTGGGCTCGAACGCGGGCGGCATGAGCGAGCAGATCGAGGATGGTGAGAGCGGCCTGCTGTTTGAGAGTGGTGATGTCGAGAGCCTGAAGAGCGCGCTTCGACGTGCGCTCACCGACGATGCGCTTCGAGAGCGTGTCAAGACCACCGCGCCAGAACGCGTGGCAGGCATGTGCGATCCCCAACGCATCGTGGACCAGACCACCAAGGCCGTCGAGAGCGCTCGCGCACGGATGGCAGCAACGAGCGCGTTCGCCGCTCAGCCGTCCGCGAAGTCGAACGGCAGCGTGGTGCGATCGAACGGCCAGGAGCCGGACGCTTCGATCATCATCCCGTTCTACAACATGGCCCGTTGGCTGCCGCAGACGCTCGAGAGCGCGCTCGGCCAGACCCACGCGAACACCGAGTTGATCCTCGTCGACGACGGCTCGACCGATCCGGACAGCATCGCGATGGTCGATCGCCTGGGCCAAGAGGGCCGCATTCGCGTCCTGCGAAAGCGCAACGGCGGTCTCGGCGACGCCCGAAACTACGGCATCGCGCGTGCCCGAGCGCCGTGGGTCGTCCCGCTCGACGCGGACGATCTGATCGATCGCACCTTCATCTCCAAGGCGCTGCACGCCGCATCGCAGCCCAACCACTCAGCCAAGCCGCTTGCGATGGTGACCTCGCTCGTCGCCTCCTTCGTGGATCGCCCCGAGAGTGCGCCCTGGATCTGGCTGCCGCTGGGCTTCGAGAGGGACATGCTCCCGGCGGGCAACGTTGCCTCGTGCTGCGTTGGGCTCATCAACCGCGGGGCGTGGGATTCCGTCGGTGGGTACGACGCGTGGCTGACGAGCTACGAGGACTGGGACTTCTACTGCGCCCTGGCCAAGAACGACTACCGGTGCGAGATCATCCCCGAGAGGCTCATCTACTACCGCCAGCGCGAGGACTCGATGCGCCATGAGATCGGCGAGCCCAACCTCGCACGGTTCCGCGCTCTGCTGACCTCGCGTCACCCGGAGCTCGCCGAGCACCCCGACTTTGCCCTCCGCGTGCTCGCTGGCGAGTTGCGGCAGCACGAGTCGGTGTACCTGCGGAACCCGAGGTACCAGGTCGTCGATCGCCTCAACGAGCGGCTCAAGAGGACGCCATTGCACCGTCCGATCAAGAGCTTCGTGTTGCGTACGCTCGGCGTCGGCATGATGGACTAACCGCCCGCGGCGGTGGTGGGGGTGTAGGCATGGCAGGTGCTTCGGTGATCGAACCGTCATTCCATGTTCGCCGGCTCTCGCGCTTCCCAGCCCTGCTCGGGGCGCTCATCGAAGATGTTGATGACGAGGCGATGCGGTGGAAGCCCGATCCAGAGAGCTGGGCGATCGTTGAGGTCCTCGGGCATCTCGTCCGTGAAGAACGGGAGGACTTCCGCCCTCGGCTGGAGCGCACGCTACGTGATCCAACCGAGCCCTGGCCGACGATGGATCCACAGGGCGATGTCGCGAAGTTCAAGGACATCGATGGTGATCCGAAGGCGTTCCTCGACGAGTTTGCACACGAACGGCAGCGCAGCCTCGAGTGGCTCGGGTCGCTCGGTGCGTTGGACGCCATCGACTGGGACCGGGCGCACCACCATCCCAAGGGCTTCGTGATCCATGCCGGCGACCTGCTGAGCGCCTGGCCCGACCACGACACGCTGCACGCGAGGCAGATCATCAAACGCCGCCACCAGCTCATCGAGCGGGCGGCGGGGGGGTATACGTGCATCTACGCGGGTGAGTGGTGAATGCAGAGAGCCATCGTCGGCGGAGGCGTCCTCATCGTGGTCTTGGGCGCGGCGCTCGGCTTTTGGCGCTGGCGCGTGACGATGCAGGCGGTCACGCAGACGCCGTACGCCGCCGAGTTGTACGACCACATCCTGTCGCCACAGCTCGAGCGGCATCCCGGGGCGTCAGACCGTTGGGCCAAGTTCGCCGATCGCATGGCCGAGGTGCGCCGCGTGCGTGAGTCGCTCGGCGACGATGCCGAGAGGCTGCGAAGATTCGACATCGAGCAGTTGGATGCTGATGCGCTGCCCGAATTGGCTTCGGCCGTGGAAGCAGCGCGCGCCGCCGGCCTCTACGAGCTTGCCAGGGACGTTGCGGGAATCCGCGTTGCCTCGCGGCCCTACGACGAAATGCGGCCCGACGACTACCTGGTTGGCGTGATGTTCGAAGAGATTCCAGATGCTCGTTTCCTGCACTGGGCCCAGTCTGCCCGAACGCGAACGGCATTGCTGCGGGGCTTGGAGGGCATCCAGGATCGCGCGGACGTGCTCGGGGAGTCGCTCGCACTCGCAGAGATTTACTCGTGGCAGGCCAATATCTTGGAGTACACCGTTGCATGGCGTTTTGCCATAGACACCCTGCGCACGGAGCGCCTGCTGCTCGCTCGCGAACCAATCGACGATGATGATCAGTTGCGTGCCATAGACGCCAGGATCGAGGTGTTCCAGGATCGGTTCGCTCCGGCGAGCCACGTTATTGGTGGCGACAGGTTCCTGGCCTTGGACTCCCTCCACCGCATGCACACGGTGGGAGGGCGGTTGGATCGGCGACAGAGTGTCGAATGGGACGGGACGGCGCAGGCGTTGGGATTCGACCGGGGCAAGTATCGCGGTCCGCTGAGCGAGTCTGTGGATTGGCTCGAACGGATATCCGCGTCCGCCCTGTCCGCGGCCTCATCCACCGGGGAGTCGATCATCGAGGCCGACGCCGAATTCGAGTCGAGGATGGACGCGTTCGCGAACCTTGGTGTCGGCACCGGCAAGCGTTGGCCCGCGCTCTCGATCGTGCTGAACGACTATGGCAAGGTCATCGCGTACGAGAGAGAGAGACGCGCATCGTGGCCGCCGGCACGCGTGTCATGATCGCCATCGAACGCTTCCACCTGGCCCATGGGCGATTACCGAGCTCGCTCGATGAGTTGGGCGATCTGCTTGCTGATAGCCTTGCCGTTGATCCCGTCACGCTGCAACCATGGGACTATGAATCCACCGGCGGCACGTACCATCTCGCGAGCCGTCCGCTGCGGGGCTGGGAGGACGACGCCAGTGAGCAGGATCCTCTATCCGGCATCATCATCGTTGACAACGGCCAATGAAAAGAGCGGCACAGAAGCCGCTCTTGGTTCGGTCTTGAATTCGAGCCTGGCTTACGCCTTTGCCGCCATCTTCTCGGCCTTGGCGCGGGCGTCGTCGAGCGTGCCGACGTACATGAAGGCGCTCTCGGGCAGGTCGTCACCCTCGCCGGCCACCAGACGCTCGAAGCTGTCGATGGTGTCCTCCAGGCTGGTGTAGATGCCCGGGAAGCCGGTGAAGACCTCGGCCACGTAGAACGGCTGGCTGAGGAAGCGCTCGATCTTACGGGCGCGGCCCACGATCAGCTTGTCCTCTTCGCTCAGCTCGTCGACGCCGAGGATGGCGATGATGTCCTGCAGGTCCTTGTACCGCTGCAGGATGCGCTGCACGGCTTGGCTGACGTTGTAGTGCCGCTCGCCCAGCACGCTGGGGTCGAGGATGGTCGACGTCGAGGCCAGTGGATCGACGGCGGGGAAGATGCCCTTCTCCGCGATCGAACGCTCAAGAACGACGAACGCATCGAGGTGGGCGAAAGCGGTAGCGGGGGCCGGGTCGGTCAGGTCATCGGCCGGCACGTAAATGGCCTGCACCGAGGTGATGGCGCCCTTGGCCGTCGAGGTGATGCGCTCCTGCAGCTCGCCCATCTCGGTGGAGAGCGTCGGCTGGTAACCCACGGCCGACGGCATGCGGCCGAGCAGCGCGGACACTTCTGAACCAGCCTGGGTGAAGCGGAAGATGTTGTCCACGAACATCATCGTTTCCTTACCCGATGCGTCGCGGAATTCTTCGGCCATGGTCAGGCCGCCGAGCGCGACACGGAGACGCGCACCGGGGGGCGCGTTCATCTGGCCGAACACCATGGCCACCTTGTCGATGACGTGGGCGGTGTTGCCGTTCTCGTCGGTGTACTCGGCCTCTTGCATTTCACGCCAGAGGTCGTTGCCCTCGCGGGTGCGCTCGCCGACGCCGCAGAACACGGAGTAGCCACCAAACTCGCGGGCCACGCGGGCGATCATCTCCTGGATGATGACCGTCTTGCCGACGCCGGCACCTCCGAACAGCCCGATCTTGCCACCGCGGACGAACGGGCAGAGCAGGTCGATGACCTTGATGCCCGTGGGCAGGATCTCGGTGTTGGGGTTTAGTGCCGTGAACTCGGGTGAGTGGCGGTGGATCGGGCGGCGCTGGTCGGTGGCGGGGGCAGGCTTATTGTCGATCGGGTCGCCAAGCAGGTTGAACACGCGGCCGAGCACGGGCTCGCCGACGGGCACGCTGACGGGCTGGCCCTCGTCGACGCAGGGCATCGAGCGACGCAGGCCGTCGGTCGAGCCCAAGGCGACGCAGCGAACGCGGCCGCCGCCGAGGTGCTGCTGGACCTCACCGACGAGCTTCAGCTTGCCGGCGGGGGTGTCGGCGTCGACCGTAATGGCGTTGTAGATCTCGGGCAGGTCGCTCTCGGCGAACTGCGCGTCGAAGGTGGAGCCGATGACCTGGGTGATGGTGCCTTGCGCCATGGAGAGTGGTTCCTCGGAGCCAATTATGCGAACAAACACGAAACGGGCCGATCGACGGCACCGTTGAGGGACGCAAGGGTAGGCCAAAAGGCGACCGTTGGCACGCCGATTAGGCGGTCAAAACGCCCTCATACCGGGCCGCGTGCATCCATGCCCGCAGCTGCCCACCGTGGTTGCCCTCGTGCCACACGTTGTAGACAACGTTGTGACCGATGGTGGGGAAGTACTCGCGGACGCTTTCTTTCGGGTGAGGGGCAGCCCACGCGGCCTCGGAAATGGCGGCGATCGCTTCGAGCAAGGCGCGATGTGAGTTTGCCGCAGCATCGATCGCGGCGCCCCATCCGCCAAAGTGGGTGTGCAGCGCCTCCCCCGCTCGATCAAGGTCTGAGCCCGGGCCGACGTCCTCGAACAACGCCTGCATATCGCCGGGCACGAGCCCGAGGTGCTTCCCGAGGAGGTTGTCGGCCAGGTACAAATGGCACACGATCCATGCCGGCGACTGGGCGAGCCCGCCTGGTCGCGCCGCCACGATGCCATCCGGTACCGAACGAGCGATCTTCAAGGCCTCCGCCCGCTCGTATCGCAGCGTCTCGATGATCAGATCGCGCATCCGTCGATCCCTTCTTTATTCACCAATTGCCGAAGCAATAGCCGCGGCAAGGGTTGCACCGTCCTCCAACGACCCCGCCGGCCAGGTGATCCCAAGCCCGCTGCCCGGTGAGCCCTCGGCTTTGTCCGGATAGCGGGGGATGATGTGCACATGCAGGTGCATCACGGCCTGGTGAGCGTCTGCACCGTTGTTCTGTAGCAGGTTGTACGCCGTCGCGCCGGTTGCCTTCAGCACGGCTCGGCAGATCCGCGGCAGCACCAAGCCCAGGGCCGCGGCAGCCTCGTCGCTGAGCTGGTCCATCTGGGCGGCCCGTTCCTTGGGGATCACGAGCGTGTGCCCCCGGCTGAGCGGGGCGACATCGAGAAAGGCCAGCGTGTGTTCGTCCTCATGCACCCGATGGCACGGGATCTCGCCGGCGATGATCTTGTCGAAGATGGTGGGCTCGTGGGTCATGCAGGAAGGTAGACCCGGGCCGAATTCGGCTTCGATTCCCGCGCCTCGTTTGTATTCGACATAACGAGTATCGTGGCAGGTATTTACGTCCAAAAACGTATTGACAGGCCCTTTGTTTTCCCCGATAATGTGAAAGCCCCGGCTCGAACCCGGGGCTCCCACTGGCCGGGTCGGGGTATGCACCCCCGACCAACGACCGGCCACGCCGGAAGACAGAGGTTCCGAACGTGACCCAGAACTGTACCACTCGTGCGCTGACAGTGCCAATGACCAATAAGGGTCGCGGCGCGTCTCGCTGCGTGGTAGGCACCGGCGTTGTTGATCCGCCGGTGTTGGTCTGTAAAGGCCCTGTCTTCCGCCGTGATCGGTCCGGCCTCCCTAGTGCAGGGAACCGAACCCATGGCAGAGAACACGAAGGGCACGACCGCCCAAGCTCCCGCCGGCAGCGCTGAGCCCGACCTCCTGAGCGTCATCCAGGCCACCGTCACCGGCACGATCATCCAGATCAATAACTTCACCGGCGACGACGGCAAGCCTGTCACCGGCGTCCGCGTCGCGTACATGGGCGGCAACGCCTACGTGCAACTCACGCCCCAGACCATCGGCGATTACGGCGAGGGGCAGGAAGTCACGATCGGCTGTGGCATGATCGAGCGCCGCGGCGACTTCCGCCTGTCCGGGAAGTGGAAGATCATCGGTAAGGGCAAGCTCGCGTGAGCGCCGCTCTTTCCATCCTCGATGCGCGCATCGCTTCGTTCCAGCGTCTGGGCGTCAAGGTGCCCGACGCTGGATTCGATCAGGTTGTGGACGACCTGACCAACGTACGCCAGGAACTCGTCCGCCTGATCGAACTCGGCGATCGCGCGCAGCTCTTCCTCCCGTTCATGGCTGGACAACTCACCATCAACCCCGAGTGCGCAATCGAGCGCACTGGCTGAGTACATCACCCATGCCCGTACCCCGTCAGGCTTCAACTCTCTACGACAGTCTTCTTGGCGCAGCGCGGCCGGGAAGGGCTAAGCGGTCCCGCGCAAGCGGGGCCGCAGCCCTCCGGCCATGCCCCCCTGTACTAGAAGGGGGGGCAAACGGCCAAGCCGACGAAACCGACGGCCTCGTCCGCTCGGTGAAGCTGGATTGGTTGAACTACACGGGCCCTGTGGTGTTGCTCGAAAAGGTTCGCACGTACCTGGAGGAAACGTGTGGGCTCGGGCCGGTCGATGAGCGGCGGCGGGGCGGTAACTACTACCAAACCGGCGTGCACTGGGGGACCATCGGTCTGTATTGGTCTCCGTCGAAGGGAGCCGAAGGCACGTTCCTGTTGTCCATCCCGGCGTCGGGCCTCGAAGTCATTCGGGAGACCATCGAACTCAACCAGCTTTGCCGGTGGCTGAGCAACGGCGGCTGCAAGCCCACGCGCGTCGATATCGCGCTCGACCTCATGGGCCCCGAAGGCACTGTCGACTGTTGTCACGCCTTCCTCGCCTCGTGCGAAGCCGGTGAGCTGGTAGGCGCGAAGTGCGTGAAGCCTCTCATGGAATTCAACCCGCGAGACGGCGAGCTTCGCGGCTTATCGATCGCCGTCGGCAAGCGCGGCAACCTCGGCTCCGGGCGCTCTGCCATCGCGTACGACAAGGGCTTAGAGCAGGGCACGCACCCTCCGTGCACGTGGCAACGCTACGAAGTGCGCTTCATGGACGACCACGCGCCTCTGCTGGCCTCAGACCTCGCGGCCGATCTCCCAGAGCATTGCTTGGCGCATCATGCGTACGGCGCGTACGACTTCCTGGAGAACAACGGCAAGCGCAAGCGGGACCGGCCACGGGTTCAGTGGTGGGCCGACTTCGTCGAAGGCCAACGCATCACCACGACCAAGCCGAAGCGCGTGAAGCCAACGCTCGCCGGTGTCGCCAAATGGATCGATCGCAGCGTGGTTCCCGCGATGCGCACGTACGCCGTCGCCGCCGGCATGAGCGTGGACGAGTTCCTTGCGAAGGTGGTGGGGACCCACACGCCCAAGCCGAGCCGGAACGCGGTGTACACGCAGTCATTCCGAGAGTGGTGCGCCCACAAGGGCGTATCTCGTCGCGTTGCTCTCGATCGAATACGCAAAGCCGAGGAGTCCGCTCCGGTGCTTGCCATGGCCCCTCTTCTCATGGAACTCCTCGGCCTTGGTGACGCACTCCGCGAGGAGGTGCCCATATGAGCGTCGATCAGTTCCTCGTCGAACTCGGCCGCTGGGTTGGCGCGGGTATGGCGAGTTGCCTCATCGCCAAGGTCTTCACCAGCGTCACGTGGGCCCCGATCCTTTGGTTCAAGGGCATGGTGCCGTGATGCGCAAGCTTGCGTGCTTCACCCTGCTGTTTCTCACCGCCTCTGCATTCGGCACTCCTGCTGACATCGAACCACTCGAGATCGTCAGCATTGACAGCGTTGGTGCGCTGATCCTCCAGACCTTCGGTGGGATCATCATCGCCATACTTCCCATCGCATTCGCGGCTGCCGTGGTGTGGGCCATCGTCAACTTCGGCATGATGGTCCTCAGTGGCAACAGCCCGCGGACACCCATCCTCGACGACGACGTAGAGCTGTCCGACGACCAATGGGACATCTTGCACGAAGCCGTCGCCAAAGACCGCGCCGAAAAGGCCGCCGCTTCCCGTGAGGAGCGTCGAAGGGATCGCACATCGAGTTACTTGTCTGACCTCTAGCGGGCACAGTGGCGCGTCGCCGCACCGCCCGCACATTCTTGAAAGGGTCTACTCATGGACCGTATCGCACGACTCGCTCGCAAGTACGCACCGTCTCTGGGCTCGCCAAAGTCCGCCATGATCGCCGCCGGGGTCGTGACCCTGGGCGTGACCGCCGGCACCGCGATGGCAACCCCGCCCGACGTCGGTGCCATCACGCCTGCCGTCAGCATCGACTCTATCGGCACCGCAATCACCGGTGGTCTGCAATCTCTCTTCCAGACCATCGTCCCGATCGCGTTGTCGGTCGCTCTCGTCCTCGGCGTCGTCGGCATGGGTCTCCGACTCCTGCGCGGTCGCCGTCCTGCGTAATGCAACCTCCGGTCACTTAGCGGTGGCCGGGCGTTTTCATGGATCCCGAGACCCAGGCAATCGTCGATGCATTGGCGGCTGTGCAAGCCGAGGTGGTGACGCTATGGTCAATCCTTCTGTGGCTCTTTCGTATTGTCTTGTTCCTCTGCGGCTGGGCTCTAATGGCTTTCGCCTTGCGGCCGCGTGCGTGGCTGTTCTCGCCACCGAAGCGGTAAGCATCGCACAGGAATCGACGACCTACACGCTGCTCGATGAGTTCGGCGGCGTCCTCTACTCGACGTCGAGCTCTTCCGGTCTCGCTGTCGTCGCCGATACCGCCTATCGCACTCGGTGGGTAACCTGGTTCGAGGACGAACCCCCCGGTGGAGAAGTCGAGCTTTGGGGTCGCTTCGAGCGTTTCGGCTCGCCGCTCACTGGCGAACAAGCAGCACTGATGGGCCCGTACTTCCCTTCGCTTTCGTTGCAATCGACGACCCAGTGGTCTTTTGGCAAGCAGAGCTTCGGCAACAACCAGTCTGGTTGGCAGCTCTACTACCCGATCTGGGCCCAGGATCAAAGGGACCCTGCTCAGGTCATCGCGTCGCTTCCGTTCGACGGCATCGGCATGGTGGGGCCTCGGGTCGAGAGTACGGGAACGGTCGCTCCGGGCTCGTACGAACGTCCCGCACAACCGAACACGTATCCATTCAATGCTGGCGGCCAGGACATCACCGTTCGACTCCGGCGTGGCGTCTGGAAGGCAGAAGAGCCGGACGAGGCATCCCCGGGCAAGTGGGACTTCCTCTTGTTCTCTGGCGCTCCTGATCTCGAGTTCGAGCAACAGGACGAAACGATCTTCATCCTGTCCATTCAGCCGGACCCCTTCAAGGCCGCTGCAGGGGATGGCATCTTCGATCCTGACGGCATCATTTCTGCCATCAATGACCAAGCGGCGATGCAACAGGGGTTCTTCACAAACTGGGATCCCGTGTACGACAGGCTCTTCGAGCAGCTCACCGGCGGAGGAACCGAACAAGACTGGGTCACGCGCGATCAACGCCGGGACGACATCCTCACGGACATCCAGCTTGATACAGCCGCAACACGCTCCGACGTCTCGTTGATCTCCGGCAGGACCGGCAGCATGCTCACCCAACTGGTCGGCATCAATACGCAAGTGGGGGACCTGCTTGCGGCTGTCACTCCCACTCAGGTGCCGCCAAGTCTGAGCGAGCTTGGCGAGGAAACACCCGTTCCCGAGATCACCGTTGATCCAGATACGCAGCTGCCATCTGTCGATGACATCCTGCCTGACACGTTCGTGAAGCCAGTGGAACCGCCCGCCGGCGGTACTCCCATTTGGAACGTGGATGTACCTCTTGGTCAGCTTCCCATGATGGGCGACGCGTTCGGCGATCAACAGTTTACGGTCGACCTCACGCAGTGGTCTTCGTTGATTCAGTCTGTGCACACGCTGGTCATCGTGGCCTTTGCTCTCATGGTCTTCTTCGGCGTCATCGAAGAGACGGAGAAGCACTGATGTTTAGCTGGTTCCGCAGCGTCTTCATGAGCTTCCAGGTCGAGTTCTGGGAGAGTCTGTCCGTCTTCGTAGACTGGGTCATCGAACAGACCCTCGTCATGGTCTACGGGGTCATCGACTTCTTCGTGGACCTCTTCCCCGACGTCATGGGCGACCTTGACATAGAGAACCGCCTTAACACCGTCTGGTCGAGCCAGTACTACGACATCGTCGCGTACATGGTCCCCATACGCGAGCTCTACGCCATATGGGCGGTCGGCATCACGGCGGCTGTCTTCATTCGGATCACGAGGTACATCATCGGGTGGATCCCGACGATCGAGGGGTGACCTGTGCTGCAAGCAGTTCCAGACATCATCTTCGGCATCTTCTTGGTCTTCCTCGCGATGGTCCTTGTCGTGTTCGTCGTCGCGGCCATGGCCCTTCGCCGTCGTCCTTTGCACAAGCCGATCGAAACGGGCATCGTGTTCATCGAGGGGCTGCCGGGCTCCGGGAAGAGCTTCGCCGCCGTCGAGGAGTTGGTGCGGGTCATCCTCGAAGACAAGCGACAGGTGTACACCAACCTGCCGATCAAGGACCGCGTGCTGCGCAAGTACCTCACTCGCAAAGCTGGCGAGGATGCGTACGCCAACTTGTACGTGCCTCTTAGTCGGGAGCATTGGGACGCGTTCCTCGAGCGTGCGCAGCGTGTGTCGGATACCCGAGAGCAGTGGTCGGCCGAACTCGACGCGCTCGGTGTGAAGCACCGCTCGGATGCCGACTTCCTCAAGTGGTACGAGGACAAGACTGGGGATAAGCCAATCTCGCGCGGAAAGGGAGCGAATTGGATCCCCACGGGCGCAGAGATCATCCTCGACGAGGCGCACAAGTGGGCGCCCCAGACCGGGGCACAGCGAAACACATCGCTGCTCGGCTATACGTCGATGCATCGGCACTTCTACCACCGGATCATCTGCATCACTCAGAACCCGATGAACGTGGCCATCGAGTTCCGTCGAATGGCCAAGACGTACATACGCGTCGACAACTTCGGGTCGCTGCCCATCATCGGTCCCATCACGCTCAACTGGCTTGGCCTCGGCGGCAACTTCGCCCGCTATTGCTACTACTCGCCCGAGTCGTACAAAAACGCGGCGGATACCGGCGGGGTTATGGGCAGGCCAGATCGCACGCGTATCACGTGGTTCCGTCTGCGCCGCCATATCTGGAAGCTGTACAACTCCAACGTGCACGCGGGAACCTCGGAGCGACAGCAACGCAAGCTGAGCGAGAAGATCCGCCACGAAGCCGGCGTCGATCTGCCGGAGAACACGAAGCCCGAGCCACGCCGGCTCAAACGTCGTCCAGTGAGGGCAGCTGCGCGAGTCGTGTTTACGGCAGGGCTTGTGTTCGTGGCCTTGATATCCGGCGTCGCTATCGGCCGCGACTCGTCAAACGTCCCAGTGTCAACGCCCGAAGAGCCGGGCAACGAAGGGGGATCTACAGATGCACTCGACTCACCGCCGGTCCTCACGAACCTCGGCGACACCTGGGCCCGGCTTGACGGCAAGCGGGTCCAACTCTCGTCTTCCATCGGTTCGTGGTTATTGTTCGCGATCTCTCGCGACGATGCGTATGCCGTCGTTCTTCCTCGTGACGCTACTTCTCGCGATGCCTGGTTGCTCGTCCCTGGTCGAGACCCCGAAAGCCTCGGACCCGCCGATCGCCTCTTGGCTCAACTCCGCGATGAAGCGCGCAGAAAGTTCGTTGCCGATACCAACGGTGGATCGCTCACCGAAGCCGTTGCTCCCGGATCCTGACATCGTGGTACGTTCTTCTGGAATTCCTCTTGATGTCCTGCTTCAGGACCTGCGGACCGACTACGCAGCGCCAATTGCTCCACTCGACGATGATTCCGAGGTCGAGCTATGGCATGTGGGCTCGCTTTCGGACGGTCTCGCCATCCTCGCCGAACAAGCGGGGTATCGGCTTGTGCTCGGCGATGACGCGTACGTGTTCGAGCCGGCGTCCGCTTCGTTCGTGGTGCGCTCGCAGTACCTCGATAGCGACGCGGTCGCGGGTGCTGTTGGTGTGGCGTTTCCAGAGGTTTCGGTTGGGGTCGCCGGCGGTCATCTCGTTGTGGCTGGTGACGAGGCGGCCGCCGCCGTCGCATTGGTGGGGGAGTTGAACGCCGATCCCGGTGCGTGGCTGCTGGACGTCCTTCTGGTGGAGCTTCAAGCGTCCGCCGCCCGGCAACTCGGTCTGGATTGGTCGCTCGGCCTAACCCTTAGCGGTCGTGTAGAAGCCGGTTCCGGTATCGACGCCACTCAAGGCCCCGTGCTGGGTGCGCGTGCATCGGCTCTTGCCGAAGTCATCGGAAGGCTGAGCGCAGAAACCCGTCTCGCGAACCTCTCTAATCGAGGAACGCTCTACTTGCTTGACGGCCAAGCGGCCACCATGAGGCAAGGCGACCAGATACCCGTCCCCCGACGCATTACAACACCCGAAGGTACGGTGTCGGTTGTTGGTTTCGAGAACGTCGAGACCGGCTTTACGCTCACCGCAACGGCGACACCTGCGGGCGATCGCGTGCGCCTAAACCTCGCGCCAACGGTGTCTGAAGTTTCTGGATTCGTCCAGGATGAGGCGCCGATATTGCTAGAGCGTTCTGTCGAGCTTGTAGCGCTCGTCCGTCCCGGCGAGTGGCTCGTCGTGTCCGGTTTCGATCGGGCCGTCCAGCGCTCCAGTCGCACCGGCATCAATCCCTCGAACCTTCTTCTGGCTGCCGACTCCTCGTCTGATGAGCTATCAACCATCATCATGCTGGTCCGTCTTACGAACGCCCTTGAGGCCGCGCCTTGACGTGGTTCCATTCTGCGTTTTGGGTGTGTGTCTCGGTGGCGTACTCGTTCGGACACAGCAACCCCCCAGATTTGGGGATAGCTGTGCTTGCGGTCGCGGGCATGTACCTGTGGTTGAGTGCGCAGCGCTATGACCGGTCGCCGTGTCGGGAGGATCGAGACGTATAGCTTCGAGCTCGACCGCGATGACCTCGATGCCATCCGATCGATGTGCATGGCCGCCGAGATGCATCACCTCGACCGGGCGCGATACTACCGTACGTTGCCGACGGCCTCCGAGTACGCGACCGTCATAGAGGACGAGGAACGAAGCGCGGTTGCGGCTCGATCGATGTGGGCGCTGCTCGCCGGCGTCGAACGCGCCAAGATGGAAGGCAGCACGCCGGTGGGGCCCATCGAGAGGGACAAACTGCTCGGGTTCCTCGGCTTTCCGCGCCGCGAACCGGATGCGTGAGTCGCGAAGCTCCGGCGGGCTCTCAGGCCCGCTCTTGCCGGCCGCTCGCCGGCCTACCGGCGGCTCCGCCGCCCTCTTCCCAGTCCGGCCGCATGCCCGGCATGAAGGGGGCCCTACCCCGCCTACCCGTCCTACCTCGCCTTCACCCATATAATTTGCCCCGCCGGGGATGAGGCCACTTCCATTCTCTTCGTTTTAAGGAGTTGCGGTGAGTGAGTTAGCGGCTTTCGTTGGTGGCGTCGCGGCGGCAACTTTCGGAGCCGTTGTCGGTGCCGTACTGACGCACAAGCTTCAGACAAGCAAGTCTGCAACTGAAGAGCTGTACCGGCTTTACTCAGAGTATGTTGTCCTATGCGCTCGCGAAACAACTCTGCAGGCCCACCGAGAGACGATGCATAAAGAGGCGCAATCGGAGCTTCCTGGAGAGGCACCAAGCCTCGAGCGAGTCGACCATCTACTCGACAAGTCCTTGGACTATTTGCGTGAGATTGCTGAGTGCATGGAGCAACGACTCCAGATCTCACACAGACTGGCCCTTATTGATGCGGGTTCAGATGAGTACAAACGGCTTGAAGCCAACCTGAGAAAGTCCATGAAGCCGGGAGCGGAGCCCCAGGTAATCGAGTTTGATGCGGGTAACATACTGGAAGCGGTGATCAAGAGGCTTCGCCAGAACGAGTGGTGGGAGCACAGGTAGAAATATGCCTGTACGCCGCTCGCTGTGGCTCATTCAGAATCTGTTGCTCATAGCCCGTCAAGAGCTTTGCGCGTGGCACACTCATCGCCCCAAGCATTCCATGTCACAATCTCGTTTACCTCTTTCTTCCACGCATCAGGATTCGTGCGCCTCAGATCGCTGTAGAATGACTCGCGCCTTTGTAGATCTCTGCTCAGATCGTGCAGATCCTTCGATGTTCCTTCGTGTGCGTCTAGTTCCAGGCCCTGCAAACGCTTCGCCATTGAACGCAGCACGCGGGCCTTTACGTCTTCGTGAAGGCAACGGAAGTGGTGCGCGAGCAGAAGGCACACGTTAGGGCTTACGTACTCGGCGAGGTCGTTGTAGCTGTACACTCCAGCTGTTATGCTGGCTCGCACTTGCATTATGGCGTGGGAGCATACGTTGAGTTGGAAAAATATCTCATCTCTCGACAACGCGTTGGTGATCGCGTCTTTAGGCATTATGAGAGCTGCACGCGACAGTCCTACGAGATCAACGCCACTGCGCATAACACGGTCGGCGCTCTCGAAGAATTGGATCAACGAGCCTTCAAACGCGGCCAGTTGATGGCTCGGAACGGAGGATATGAGTCGGTGAAGCTCTGTCACATCGGAGATCGCCTTCGTGCAGTCTGACGATGCCATGTCTTGCCACGTGCCGAAGGCCGCTCCCGCGCGAGCCACGGCGCGCTGCGCTTCAGATATCTCTCGTTGTGCCTTAAGGTCTTGTCGGCTAGCTTCTCGGGCGTCGCGTCGGTCTTGCACTTGCAACAGGAGTGCTACTACGACGCCACCAAAAGCCAGGCCCGCAAACAGAGCGTTTACCGCGCCGAACATGTCGCCGAGCACCCCAGGGTTGATGAGCCCGTGTGGAGAGCTGGATCCGAGCCAAAGGCCGAGTGAAAGCACCACGATGCCACTCGATGCCCAGGCTATGAAGATGCATGCAAATAGACGCGCCGCTCCCCTGGCTGACAGGAGCGTGGTTAAAAGGCGACTCTGCCACCCCGCGGGACCACGTTCTTCAGACATGACCTACTGTACTCAGACAGCTCCGTACGGCTGAGAACGGAAGCTCGCAAGTAAAAGTCAAAGAAGAGACCGATAAGAATGGCCCCTAAGTCATTGAGCCACAGCGTTTTAGCCAATTTGTATTCAACATAACTCGCCCGCGCCACCGGCGAGCTCAGGCCGCCTCCGCCCCAGCGGCTGGGTCTTGGATTCGGTCTAGGACCCGAATGAGCTGCTTAATGGCCGGGCCGGACTCCTCCGCAGATCCGGAAGCGTTGAGTGCCGTGAGCGCCGCATGAGCCACCTCGCAAACGATGGGGAATCCAAATCCGGGCGCGGTGTTGTGAAGCAACTCGAGACACTCCCTGGCCTGATCAGCATTGTCAGAGTTGATGGTGGATCGGAGGCGATCGCGAAGTCCACGCGCTTGCTTCACGAACGTGCTGATTCCGGCTTCAGCCTGCGGCTCGTCGGCGCGCTCTGACACGATCGGCTTGCTCCCGCCTGCGTTGCTTTCGAGGCGTCGCAACGCCTCCTGAATCGTCGCCGTGAAGTCATCCGCGTTAATCGGACGGGCAACGTGTCGAACAGTGGGATCGCTGGATGCTGCGGGCATGTGGCGTCGATCCACAAGCACGAAGATGGGCTCCACAAAACCCTCCGCGCGCAACCGCGGTACAAATCCAGCGTAGTCCGTTTCGGGACAGTCTCCATTGAGCACAAGAATGTCAAACGCGTGCTCGTGTAGGGAATCCAGTGCAGCGCCGGCGAAGGGAGCCTCAGTTATCTCGATGTTCAACGTGCCCGTGAGCATCCGAATCAACTCAACTTCGAGCTCTGGGACTCCGATCGTGAGCAGCTTTCCGGACAGTGCGGGTTCCTGCCTGCCAACACTCGGAGGCTCCAATGCAGACCAGTGTGTGGAAGGCACCAGGGCACGCAGATCCACAGCCTCGGCCCATCTGAGATTCACAATGTGGATGCCCTTGGCAAGCACGTAGCACGACGCGACGCTTGCCCGCACCATCTCTTCTTCACCGGTGGGGGCCTCAATCCACAAGGCGCAATCCGTGCCCGTGTGGAGAAAGCCTGGATAGAGGACGGACGCCCCTCCCATTCCGATATCCATCAACAGACTCTGTGAAGCCGAATTGCTACCACCAGGATGAATCACACTCAACACCACCGGCTTTCCACCAAAGTCGATCCGCATCGCTGAGATGGATGGGTCAGTGGCACCCGTAAGTCCACTCAGTCGAGCCGTAGCCACCAATTCCGGTGAGACCTCCTCGCCAAAGGGAAAAGACGAAGGGCTACGCCTTGCTCGGCTGTGGACTTGTGCTTGCTGGTGTCGTGTCATGCCCCCCCTCCAAACGCACGCTACGCGTGGCAGCATATCGACAGAACACACCCCCCTAATTAGGTGGTCTCGCTCATAGCAATGATGAATACCCGTAGTCATTCAGGGGCATGGTTAGTAAGCGGCTGGACCACCCCGAGGAACTACGCTTTTAAGACATGACCTACTCTACTCTGAAGACCAGTCGTCACCACAGAGCACAAATATCTCCAAATAGTCGCAACGGGGCCCGATAAAAAGCGCCCTTAAGTTACTCTGTTGCAACGAGTTAGCTAATTTGTATTCAACATAACTGGTAGTGTAACGGCAAAACACCCTAACACGCGTTTGTAGAAACGCGGCTAGACGCGGTTGACACAGCCCCCGATAATGAAAAATGCCGGAGGGGTGCCATCAACACCCACCCGGCTGGCCCGGCCCTGGTGACACAGGGACCGGACCGGCCACCGTCTGAACCAAGCAGATCGGCAGCACCATGATTCTAGCCACGAGTCAACCGAACCGCGTCAAAGGCCCAGGAAGCCTTGTGCGGTCGTTGTTCGTCTAGGTCCGGCGTGTCAATCTGCTGACGGTGACTGGTTGCCCCCACGGCTGTGGTGGCGGCCATTGTGGTACACGCGACCTCAAACCCCCCGAGCGCCCTCGGCGGTCCAACCGGATCCCGGGGGTTTTTCGTGCGCGCACAGGGCGGCACGCTGAAGTCCCGACAAGGGCAAGGACAACACACATGGAATTCTCGAAGGCAAACGGCGGCGGGATGAAGTTCATCGGCGGTGGCATCGTTGCCGACCACCGCGTGCGCAAGAACAACGAGACGGGCGAAGTCCTCGGCTACGGCTGCAACGCCGTCTACATGGGCGGCAAGCAGTACATCAAGCTCGAAGCCGAGATGTTCGACCGGCTCAAGGATGGCGACTTCATCACGTTCGAGGCGGACGTTCGCCAGTACAAAGACAACACCTACCCGGGCCAGTTCCGCATCATCACCATCAACAGCAAGCCGGTTGGTGCGGCGTGAACCTCAACGGCTCGGGGGACTGGACGGTCGAGCATCTGACCAACTCGGATGCTCTCTTCTACGTCAACGGCGTTCTAATCGCACGCCTTCGTCCTGGACGGCTCGGCTGGTCGTACAGGCTTCACACCCAAAGCCAGTGGCAAGTAGCCGGACCACTCGAACGCGCGCAAGAGCTTGCGTGGCGTTCGTGGTACTTCGGCGAGATCATGGGGGGCTCAACCGTTGCCTAGGCGAAGCCGCGCTCAACTCGCAAGGGATATGACCGTACGCGTCTTCGCCGACGAGCGGAGCGGCAAGCCGCGGTACGCGGCCGCCGCCCGCTTCGGCGGTCCCCCCGTGGGTAATACGGGGGGTAAATCAACACGCATCCCGACCAGCGGTCGTGAGGCGAGTTTAGATGCCCTCCGATTCTCCGGTCCCAGGCACGCGATGCCGATGTTCGTGCGCTACTTCCAGTTCCATTGCGGCCTTGGTGCGCCAACTCGTCGTGAGGCTGGGGGCTGTTTCCTTCCCGACGGTCTGGAGTGGGGTGACATCAAGCTCTTCTACGACGGTCGTTCCGATGGGAAGGACCACTTCGTCGTCGAGATGATGGGCGGTGGTTGCGCGCTGCTCAATCGCGTCTCGCGGGTCGACTGGCTGGTGCGCTACGCCATCACGAATGGCTGCAAGTTCTCCCGCCTGGATATCGCGATCGACCTCTACGGCGTGAACCAGCGGATCATCGATCGTGCGATCGCCTCGTGCGAAGCCGGCGAGGGTGTGCAGTTCAAGGTCTGGGAGCGACGCGAGAGCTTCAGCGACAAGGGCCACGGGCGAACCGTGTACTTCGGCGCACGCGGCGACAAGGGCAGTGGTCGTTACGGGCGTCTCTATGAAAAGGGGGTCCAGAGTGGGAAAGCTGAAGCGGGGCGTTGGATTCGATACGAAGTCGAGTTTCACCGCGATTGTGCGCAGACCGTTGCGGGTATCTGCGCTCATGGCACGTTCAAGGACGCTGTCGCGTGTGCCTACGGAGCTTTCGACTTCCGCCGCAAGGCTCGTAACGCGGGTGAGCGAGCGAACGCGAGACGCCGCAAGCAATGCGGTTGGTGGGCTGAGTTCATCGGTTCATGCCATGCCGTGCTTGTTCGCGCAAAGGCTCGCACGACGACAATCGAGGGCTATCGAAGCTGGGTTCACACGGCCGTAATGCCGGGCGTCGCCAGTTACGCGAAGGTCCTCGGGCTGTCGGTCGAGAAGTTCCTCCAGGACCTCTGCGGCGGCAAGGTTGACGCGGTGCCCGCGAAGATGCGCTCACAGATAGGACGCGAGTTCGACGCGTTCTTTAGAGAGGTGGTCCCGATATGACCGCCGAAGAGTTCCTCGGAGAAATGCTGGCTTGGGGCGGTGCCGGAATTGCCGCGTGCGTCGTTATACGCATCGCGGTGTCTCTCACGTGGGCGACGTATCTGCTCGCCCTGGATCTCATTCGCAGTGTTACTGCAGGAAGGTCGTAGCCATGAAGGCTCTCGCAACTCGTGTTTGTCGGAACACCAAGACCCTCGCCGCCGCCGGTCTCCTCGCGATCGGTTCAGCCGCGCACGCCGCACCGCCGGCGGTGGGGGCCCTTGAGCTTCCCGTTGACCTCGCGTCCATCGTCGTCGTCGCCGTTGCGGCTCTCGGCGCGATGCTGGTGATCATGATTGGCCCGTCGTTCGGCGGCGCTGCCGTTCGCGGTCTCCTCAACTGGGGCAAGTCGTTCGCGCGCGGTCGCGGTTAACCACCACCCGTCTCTTTCGCGAAAGCGGTGGGGGCGGTTTATGCAAGACTCGCAAGCCGTCGTAGACGCGATCGTCGATCTGCAGGGCGATGTCCAAACCGTCGGGAGTTATCTGCTATGGATGTTCCGTACCGCGTGGTTCGTCATTGGATGGGCATTCTGCTACTGGGGGCTCACGCCGCGTGCCTGGCTCTTCCGTCTGCACTAGCTGCGCAAGAGACCACGTACACGCTTCTCGATGAGTTCGGGGGAGTCCGCTACTCCATCTCGAGTTCGTCGAGTCTTGCGGTTGTTGCCGACACGGCGTACCGCACGCGCTGGGTCACGTGGTTCGAGGACGAGCCCCCAGGCGGCGAGATTGAGCTGTGGGGTCGGTTCGAACGCTACGGCTCGGCACTCACCGGCGACCAAGCCGCGCTCATGGGCCCGTATTTTCCTGCTCTGTCGTTGCAGTCAACTACGCAATGGTCATTCGGCAAGCAGAGCTTTGGCAACAATCAATCAGGCTGGCAAATTTACTACCCGGTGTGGGCGTCCGATCAAAAGGACCCTGCGCAGGTCGTCGCGTCTCTTCCGTTCAACGGGCTCGGCATGGTGGGCCCTCGTGTCGAGTCAACTGGTACCGTTGCCCCAGGCTCCTACGAGCGCCCTGCCCAGCCCAATACCTACCCGTTCAACGCCACGGGGCAGGACGTAACCGTTCGCCTTCGGCGCGGCGTCTGGAAGGCGCAGGAGCCCGACGAGGCTTCCCCCGGCAAGTGGGAGTTTCTGCTGTTTTCGGGTGCGCCGGATCTTGAGTTTGAGCAGCGCGACGAGACAATCTTCGTCCTTTCCATCCAGCCTGACCCCTTCAAGGCTGCTGCTGGCGATGGCACCTTTGACCCGGACGGCATCATCTCCGCTATTAACGACCAAGCTGCCATGCAACAAGGCTTCTTCACCTCTTGGGATACCGTCTACGACAAGCTCTTTGAACAGATCACCGGCGGTGGAACCGAACAAGACTGGGTCACACGCGACCAGCGCAGAGACGACCTCCTGACCTCTATCGACTCGTCTATCTCCGAAGTCGCCACCGACGTCTCCTCCATCCAGGTCGCTTCGGCAACCATGGTCAACCGTCTCACTCAGATCCTCGCCGAGTTGCAGCCGACTCAGATCCCCCCCGTTGTCACAAGCCCTGGCGAAAGTGTCGCGACTCCCACCCTTGAGTTCTCCGACGTCGAGTCTCGCATAACCAACCCCGACGGCCTCGCTCCCGACACGTGGACGCTTCCCGAAGCTCCAACTGTGGCGCCGCAGTCGATTTACTCGTTCACCGTCCCGTTCGGATCCATCCCAGGTGCGGTTTTCACGGACATGCCCATTAGCGTCGACGTTGCACCCTACGACGGCTATATCACCGTCGCTAAGGCCGTCATCATCGTGTTCTTTACGCTGTTCATGACGCGCCAAGTCATGGCCGAGTTGGAGAAGTCGTAATGCTCGCGTGGTTCCGCTCCGTCTTCGGTGCCCTCCTCGATGCGTTGTTCGACGGACTGTCTTGGTTCATCGACAACGTGATTGGAACCATCATCGATTGGTGCATGGACCTCGCACAGTGGGCCGTCGATCTCATGCCCGACTGGGTCGGCGACCTCAACGTGCACTCGAAGGTCGAGGAGATATGGGCGCTCGATTCCGTGGCGTTCTGGTTCTACCTCTTCCCGATCTCAGAGTGTTTCGCGATCTTCACGCTCACGGCAACGATCATCGCGACCATCCGTGGTATCCGATTCATCGTCGGCTGGATCCCGACCATCGAGGGCTAGATGCTTCGTACAGGCGTCATCTTTGTGGAAGGGAAGCCCGGAGCCGGCAAGTCCTTCACCGGCACCGAACGCTTGATCCACGAGATAACCGTGAACAAGCGGCCGGTCTATTCGAACCTCCCCGTCCGCGATCGTCCGATGCGCCAGTACCTCCGCAGCAAGGCCGGCGATGATCGCTATCTCAAGCTGTGGACACCTCTCACCGAAGAGCATTTCCACGCTTTCGTTGCCCGTGCGGTCCGTATGGATACGCAGTTCGCCAAATGGAAAGAGATGGTCAAGCGCGAGGGGCTCAAGGTCTTCCCCCGCGACGCGTTCGACCGGTGGTACGCAACCGAGCATCCCGAGGATGTGCCGGTTCTCTCCGGCGACGGGGCCAACTGGGTCCACACCGGCGCGGTGTTCATTCTCGACGAAGTACACCTCTGGACGCCGCAGGCTGGGGCGAACAAGAACGATGACCTTCTCGCCTATGCGTCCATGCACAGGCACTACCACCATCTCATCTACTTGCTCACCCAGGACACGATGCAAGCCGCCATTGAATGGCGACGCCAGTGCATCGAGGTCATACGCGTCGACGACGCGTCGTCTATCAAACTCTGGGGACAGGTCAGTCTCGCAAAGTGGGGGCTGCGTAACAAGATCGCTCGGTATCTCCACTACTCATGGGACAACTATCAGCGATCCAAGGGCTCCAACGGCAGAGAAGGCAGCCCCGACCGTTGCGAGTTCCGATGGCTCCCGTTCTACCCGCACATCTTCGCGCTCTACGACTCGTACGGCCGTACGGGCATCAGTCGCCGCAAGCAGCACAAGCTGCTCGCGCAGCAAGCCGAGGAGGTCGGCATTGAACCGCCCTCTTCTTCCGGGGTCGTGCACTCCAAGATTCGCCCTAAGCGTCTGCGTCGAACCATGTGGCGCACCACGTTCCGCCTTTCAAAGCTTGCCGCCGTCCTCTTCATGGGCGGTGTCGTCGGCGTTGTCCTGTCTCGCGGCGCAAACACGCAACCCGGGCAAGATGACGCGGCGGAACAAGCCGCGTTGTCCGAAACCCCCGAGTACAACCCACCCGCCCCAGTCGACGCTATCGGTTCCGGTTGGATCCGCATCGGTGGCGCACGCTACGAGATGGGAGCCACATATGGCGAGTATCGCGTCTTCCAGTTGGATCACGAGAACGGCTACGGCGTTCTTGTTCATCGCGACTCTGGCCCTTCATGGCTGCTCGTCCCCGGACGCGACGCGAGTTCACTCGGACCTACCCCTGAGTTCATGGCTTCAGTACGCGCAGAGCTCGGCAGACAAGCAGGTCTTGCCGGACCCGACGTTACCACCCCCGTTGTCAACTCAGAGCCCACCGTCGACACAGGTGTCGGTTCGGATGTCGGGGACGACGATGGCACAGCTAGCCCTCGACCTGGAGCGTGACTACGACCTGACCATCTGGGTCCCCGATTCCCTTGCCACTAACGAAGTGGAAGCGTGGTTCGATGGACCCGTCACCGTATTGCTCGATCGCATCGCCGCACAGATCGATGCGCACTGGCGATGGTCGGGCGAACGTTTCGTGTTCTACCCGGGCCCCCCGTTCGTTCTCTACCTGCCCGAGAACAACGCCCCCGACGAGGTCGCCGGCGTCATCAAGTCCCACTTCGACGTTGACGCGACTTCGATCGGTGCGCAAGTGTTGGTCACTGGTGCCGACACACCCGCCGTTTCTCACCTGATCGAACGGCTCGGCGCGACCCCGGCCAGATACAGCGTCGATGTCTTGGTCATCGAGATGCAATCCAGCCTCGCTCGCGAGCTTGGGCTCGGCTGGACCCTCGGCGGGGGGGCGGGTCTCTCGGCATCGATTGACGACGCGATGAGCGGGAACGTCGAGTACTCGGCCGAGGTCGTCGTCGAGGTCATCGGCAGGGTTGCTGCTACATCGGACCGCGCACAGCTCAGCAACCGGGCGAATCTGTTCCTCGTAGAAGGCGAGACGGCGTCCGCCACCCAAGGCGATCGGATACCGCTGCCGAGACGGGCCATCAGCCCCGAGGGCGTGGTAAGCATCATCGGCTATGAGTACATCCGCAGCGGGTTTCAGCTTGAGGCGCGGGCGGTGGGGCTTCCGGACTCATCCATAAGGCTCGACCTGTCACCAACGCTGTCCGAAGTCGGCGGTCTCATCGCCGGTGAAAACCCTGTACTCCTGGAGCGAGCCCTCAATGCGTCGGTTGTCGTTCGCTCGGGCGAGTGGGTGTTGATTGGTGGATTCGATCGGTTGGCCGACCGCCAGTCCTCGACGGGGATCAAACCTGACACTGTTCTTGGCTCGTTATCGAACCGCACGGCCGATGCGGCCGTAACGCTCCTGGCCGTTCGTGCCAGACGCTTGTGAAGATTCGTTTACACCTTCCCCGCAGTACGTGCTATGCGAAGAACGAGGGATTCGTACAGCTTCAGACTGACCGACGAGGACCTCGATGGTCTTCGGTCCTGCCTTCTCGCGGCCCAGGAGCATGGCCTCCAGCAATCGCGTGAGTGGTCTTCTCGCTCGGGTCCAGGACACAAGGAAGCTGCTGCACAGGCCCGCGTCGACGCCCAACGCGCCCACCGTCTTTGGGCTCTTCTCGCCGGCGTACGTGAGTGCGAGTGCAAGGGCTGGGTTCCGATCGGCGAGGTCTCTCGCGATGAGCTTCTTCGGTTCTTGAACGGGCACTAGATAGCCCCCTGCCCGAGCCAACGCAATACACCGATGGCGGAGCTTCGCGGCGTCTTCGCCGCATATAATGCGAGCAATCGGGGTGTTGTGGGGGCGGTGGACCTTACGTTCCACTCCCCCTAAATCTGGGGGTACCGATGAAAGATCTCTGGGAATTCGTGAAGGACGCCGCGCCCGACTGGAGCGTCGAATACCACATTCCGATCGTGGTCGGCATCGCCACCTTGCTCCTCTTGTTCGCGCTCTGCGTCGGCCTCCTGGTCCGACGCGGTCGTAACAAGAGGCTCTACGGCAAGTTTCGCTCCTCCAAGTGGTAGGGACTTACCCGAGACCCACGAATGCGTGTTAGGGGCGTCTGTCCGGTAAGCCGGAACCGAAAGCGCCCTGGGAAGTTGCCAGCCCGTGGTATTCAACATAACTGGTATTATCGGCTACTTGGCAAGGAGCCAACGGCAGGGGGGTCGAGTCGCCAACGTGAGACCTCGGGGCCACTATTGGCGGCATGAGTCAGGCGCGGACAGGACAGAGAGACTCCATCAACTCACCCGGGCCGGTGCTGCGGGCATGGCTCTGGATCGAAATGGCCGGCCTGTTCGCGGTGCTGCCCGCTTTCGCCGCCGCCGTGATGGATCCCAAAGACCGATTCGACGGGCTGTTCAGCGCCATTGGCTTCGGTGTCATGGCCGATCCACCGATTGCGCCGGGTTCGTTCTTGATGCCTCTGTTGCTCACGTCGGCGCTCTTGCTCGCGCTGATGCTGGTGTTCGATCGCAGCTATCCGGCCGGGCAGTTGTGGAACTGGCGCGCTTTCAAGAAGGACTCTCGCCGGATCTTCGGCCTGTTCGCGATCAACGCGATCGCGATGCTGGCGGCGGCGTACCTGCTTTCGGTCACGACCGACATCATGACGATCCGCGGCTTCGACGGCGAGCCGACCGACGCGTTCTTGCGGCTCCCACGCGAGGCCCCCATCATCTTGCTCTTTATCGCCATCGGCTACCCGTGGCTAAGCGCCTACCCGCAAGAGATCACGCACCGCGCGTTCTTCTTTCACCGCTACCGACGCATCGTGCCCGACATCCGCGCACTCTTTGTGCTCAACGCGCTGGCCTTCACCTGGCTACACGCGCCGTTCTGGCACTGGATGGCCTTCGCGACCACGTTGCCGGGAGGCGTGCTGTTCGCGTGGACGTACCTGCGCACGAAGTCGACGCTCGCGGCCGGCATTGAGCACGCCATCTACGGCTGGTGGTTGTTCTTTGTGGGCATGGGGTGGTTCGTGTTCACGGGGAGCGTGGGGAGCTAGTCGTAGTTGCTAAAGAAGACTTCGGCCACGCTTGGCCGGCTGTGCCTTCCGAACCACATCCCGAGTTCGCCCTTGCTGCACCCAAAATCGATCCACTCCCGGAACTCGAACCGATAGGACAGAACATCTATCTCGATGAGATCGACTCCGGCGTAGTCGATGGTGTAGCCAACCTCTGGAGCTTGAACGGGCCTGACGCGGCGGCCGTAGTCCCTCGTCGTTGACCACGCCGCCAGCGGCGCTCCATGCAACCGAAGCAGGTACATGACCGGGTGGCTCTCAGGGTGCGTGAAACCACCGGCAGCGAATGTATCGCAAATCTCCACCCAGAACCGTGGGTTGGTCGGCGGCCATCCGAGTTGCCGCGCGATACCGCGATACCACGCGTCGTAGTCCACGTTCGGTTCGGGCGCATTTTGGTATGTGACTGCCGGCAGATACTTGGCGACAAGTTCACGAACGCGGGCGTCGAGGCTTGCCGACTCTGGTTCGCGACTTTGACCCACGCGCCCCCTCCTGCTGCAACTTCACAGCCGACTACTTATACCATCGGCAAACCGTAAAGGCGCGTCGAGGAGGGACCGTCAGATCGCGAAACGGAAGCCCATACGAGTCTATGTTGAGCCCCGGCTCGATCGGTTGCTCGTCGTGCGCACGGAGCCGCACGAGCCACGGTTGATTGGGAGGGGGTTGGGTATTGGCGGGTGTCCGCACCTTCATTGCGGTCTGGCCAGTGGCTTGTTGATCGCTTCAAGGTCCGTCCAAAACTTCTCGAAGTTCGGTATGCATCGTTTCGGGGAAAGAGGGTCACGCAGCTTACGTGGACACGATGGTGGAAGACCGCGTTCGAGTACGATGATTGGAGTGTGCATTTCGCCATTTCGACTAGACAATTGAAGACTCAGCGAGTTGCGTTTTGGATCGGCATGAGCTTCTTACTGGTGCTTTATGCTGCAGTAGGGTTACTCGTAGCTCAATCGCTTCAAAACCAGAATCTAGGGCAAGCTCTCCACCTCGCCATTCCGGCGGCGATCTGTGCACTGTTCGTTGTGCCGGGCCTTGCGAAGAGCGGATACCTTCTCCTCAACTTGAAGTCGACCCGAATCGATGCGAATGGAATCGAGTGGACAGATGCGCGCGGCGATTGCGACCACATGAGCTGGGAGCTTGCACGTAGCATTCGTCCCGGCTCGGCTTGGCGAATTGTCGCGCTCGACGGTCGCGAGATATATCTTCCGCTCAAGCCACAGATTCGCACTGTCTTAAGAGTTGCCCGCGCTCACCACTTTCCTGACAAAGTCGAACGGGAGAGCCGCAAGAACAAGAGAGCGCTCCTCAGATGCGGAGTGTACATCGTCCTGCTCTGTGTTGCTGGCACGGTGTTAATGCACTGGCTATTGCCGAACGCACCGACTGGGATTCGCATGATGCCGCTCGTGCTCCTCGTCCCCCTAGGAGTTTCTGGGATCCAACTCGGACTGGCATACCTCTGGCGCCGGCATCGCGTCGCCTACGAACGCAGCCGGACCCAGGCCGCCAATCGCCAGAACTCCACCGCCCCCCTACCCTCCCCCACTACTCCAGATGACCCCCTAACATGACCCATGCCGCCGCTCCCGCTTCCAGCACCGACACGCACGTCACCCTGCCCGCCGACAGCAACCAGGCCCGCGGCATCGCCCGCTACGCCATCGACTTCATGGCCTCGGGTACGCCCGACCAGAGCGTGCTCGACCGGACCAACCTCTTCTACACCGACGCGTGCCTCTGCGGCGTGAGCGCTCTGGCCCTTCGTACCAACGCCCCCACCATCCTGCGAGCCGAGGCGCTCGAGTATGCCGTGCCCGAGGGGCACACCGGCAAGCCTCTGGGCACCGCGACGACGCACGGGGCGACCTGCTTCGGGTCGAGCCAGCGGGTGAAGGCCGAGAAGGCGATCCTCGCGAACGCCAACGCGGTGCGCGAGTGGGACAGCAACGGCACGAACTTCGGCTACAACCCGGCGCTGGGCCACACGGCCGGCGAGTTCGGGCACAACGACTTTTACGCCGTGCCGGTAGCGGCGGCCCAGATGCTCGGCGCGGGCGGCGACGTCGCGCTCAAGGGCATGGTGTGCCTCGACGAGATCCGTGGTCGCCTGGCCGAGGTCTTCAGCCTTAAGACGTACAAGGTCGACCACGTTGTGCACGGCGCGATCGCGAGCGCGGCGGTCTTCGGTGCGATGCTCGGGGCGACGGAAGACCAGATCGAGCGCGCGATCGGCATGGTCGTGGCCCACTACATCCCGTTCCGGGCGATCCGCGCGGGCAAGCAGCTCAGCGACAGCAAGGGCGCCAGCGCCGCGATCAGCACCGAGGTCGCGATCCTCAGCATGAAGCGTGCGATGGCTGGGTTCCTGGGCCCGCGCGACATCTTCTGCAACCCCGAAGCGATCTTCCGCATCTTCGAGGGGCCCGGGCAGATGTTCAAGGCGGTGAACGCAAGCGATGCCAACACCGAGCAGGCCGATGCCTCGCCGTTCGATCTCGTGCTGGCCACTTCGGGCGATGACTTCGCTGTCATGGGTATGCACTTCAAGCTTGGTCTCTACGAACACCAGAGCGCGGGTGCACTGCAGGCCGTGATTGACCTTTTCGCCAAGAACCCCGGCCTGCTCAAGCAGGCCGACGGCGGTGCCATCAAGAACATCAACATCGTCGCGTACGAGCCGGCCTTCGGCATCATCGGCGACCCGGCCAAGCGCACCCCCACCACTCGCCAGAGTGCAGACCACAGCATGGTCTACATCGTGTCGACGCTCATCCGCAAGGCGCTCGAGTCCAAGAAGGTCAACTGGAAGGACCTGATCCTCACGCCGTACGACTACGACCGCGCGTCGATCCACAACCCCGTGACGCGGGCGCTGATGGACAAGATCACCTTCGAGCACGGTGGCGATGAGTACGACAGCCGCTACCCCGACGGCATCCCCACCAGCATGGCCATCACCGACACGAGCGGCAACACGCACGACTCTGGCCTGGTCATGTACCCCGCCGGCCACGCCCGCAACACCACGGCCGACCTGCACGACATCCTGGCCAACAAGTTCCGCGTGCTGGGCTCGCTCGCCGGCGATGCCGACGCAATCGTCGGCCGCTTCGAGAACTTCGCGAACAAGAGCGCGGCCGAGGTCGCCGGCGTGCACGACTTCGAGATCGCGTTCAAGGATGATTTCGACGACGCGGAGTGAGACGGCTGGCGGCGCTGCCTCGCGGATGATCGGCACGTGGCGAGCTTCTGGCTTTGTCACCCTCACCGTGTCCAAGGAGGACGGCTAACCGGTGCTGACCCCGCCGAACAACGACACTTGGCGGGCGGAGAGTAGGGATGTCTTCGTTTAGGGCGAATCGATTCGGTACGTCCTGAAGCACTAATTGCACAGCGCTAAAACCACCCTTTCAGCGGCATGGCGTGCAACACCATCGTCCGATTGATCGACGACGAAACGATGGAACTGACGATGACGACGATCCGCAGCCAGGACTTTGAGCCGCGGCTGCTGTCACGAATGGAATGGGAGGCGACCGCGTTCGCTCGGGCTTGCTGGCGTTGCCCCCTGTCTAGGGGGCTCGCGGATTGCGGACGCGGGGGGCGACGGCCACCCGTCTCGATGCTGGGCATCGGGAAACGGCCGGGGCGGGGCCAGCGGGCCGGCCAGGATTTGTGGGCAGGGGGTGGGGTTGTGCGGGCTGGGGCGTTCCCAAGCTGAATGGCACCGATTCGACTCCGGTCATCGGCCCTGCGATGCTCGGCTAGTCATGGCTGCTTTCACTGATGCTTGCATCATTTGCGGGCTGACTGCGACAGACAGTCTGCGCCGTGCTGTAGTCGCTGCGACGCTTGATGCGGGACCGCCGTGTCACATACGCCCACTCGAGCTATAGGTGATTCTCGCATTCGGGCGGATCAGTCGTCGCAGGGGCCGCCAGAAGAGGCCTTGATGCCGGAGTTATCCTCGGTCCAGTAGATCTCAAGGCGCGGATCGGCAGGTCCTTCGGGTGTGATCCAGCAGTTTCTCTGTGCGTCGATGCGTGCCGCGGGAGCCCCCACAATAAGGTCCGCTACGCCGTTTTCGATGAAGCGTGTATCCCGGACGAGGATGTCATAGAGGCCAGGATCGGCGGCTCGCCGGTTTTCGCTTGCGCCGACCATCAGTCCGGCCCCGGCGCTACGGGCGATATCCGAGTCGATGACGCGAAGGGTGTACGGGCTCACGGGCAGGGGTTGGCCCGGGGGGATGGACGAAGCCGTCATTACAACGTTTGCACTGGCCGGACCAACCGGACCAGCGGCCCCGGCGTTTCGGATGATGCTCCGATGGATCAATACATCCATGGAAGAAGCATCGGCATCGGCCTGCTCATGCGGGAACGCAAGGTACGTACCCTCGACGTTGCTCTGAGCGGCGTCTTCGATGATGGAGTCGATGATGTTTATGGCGACCCTGGCCGGAAGCTGCCAGTTGACACCCAGAACGCCGTCCTGGCCCGACTTGCCAACCCTGGACTGGTAGATAACCGCGCTCGCATTGGAGTGACTTCGGGCAAGAATGACGACGTTTCGGCCGCCCAAGCTCATGCGTCCGGCGACCTCGCTCCGGATCAACTCAAGCGAGGCGCTCGAGTTCTTACCTGAGGAGAGCACGGCCACACCAAAATCAGAGCCTTGGAACGGGGCACCCCCAAGCACCTCGGAATCAACGAGACTGAGCGCCGCGTGGGCGCCACTCTCTTCGGCGGCAATGGTAACTCCTGCCCCGGTGGATTCCAGCACACGTACATCACGCAAGAGGGCGGAAACATCTTCAGCGTCTTGTCCGGTTAAGAGCGTGATGCCGCCGTGAGGTAATGGCGGAAATCCAGGCCTTGCGATCGCCTGGCCGATGTTGGCGTTCTCGATGAGAACGTTTTGGATCGTCGTGTTTCCGAGTTCGCTAGCAAATATGCCGCTAGCGTGGGTTTCGCGAAGGATGATGCCTTCGACCCTCGTGTTGCTCGCAAGCAGAACCCCGACGCCGCCGAGTCTTTCCGTAGAGCTATTCGTCAGCACCGGGCGTGTGGATTTGCCAGCGAGACCTCGCAGCACTTGGTCCTGTTTGAGCTGGATGCCGCCATCGAGCGGCTCTCCTCCCGGGAGGAGCACGATGACATCGCCGGGTGCGGATGCGGCTTCCACTTCGGCACCAGATCCGAACGGCGCCGATGCATCCGTGCCATTGCCTGATGCTCCGGCCTGAACGAACCACGTTCGGGCGGGCTGAGCTTCTTGTGCAAGTGCGCTCGATGCGGAGGTCAGGAAGAAGGACATGGCGAGGAGCATCGGTGTACACGGTGACATTCGTTGGGCCTTCATTCTTGAGAGTCTCGGCGTGTCAAGGCCAAACTTAGGCGAAAGCTGAGTAGTCTTCGCTGAGTTTAGAGGCCCGGACACGAGCTTCCTCCATCCTACACTGCACCCCTCCGAGTCGAGTCCAGTCGACCGCGCTTAAGCTGGCGCTGCTAGCACGTCTGGCACGCGTGTAACGGTCGGGACTGATTTTTCGGCATGTGTTGGACCACGAATGCCACAGCAAACCCAATCCTTCCCCCTCCTCGACATTCTCCGCGACGGCCCCGCGTGGCTGGGGCCGGTGCTCGCCGTCAAGGCGTTCGCGATGGTGGGCATCGCGCTGCCGATCGTGCTGCAGATGGCTTTGCCGGCGAAGCAGAGCTTCATGCGACTCGCGCTGCCGGGCGCGGCATTCCTCGCGATCGTCATCATGGCCGCATGGCTCTTCGCGCGTGCCCAACGGCTCGGCGAGAAGCGCACGCTCGACGGCGTGCGCACAATCGGGGACGTGCAGGCGCTCGGCTGGCAACGCTTCGAGGCCCTGCTCGCCGAGGCGTTCCGGCGTGAGGGCTACACGGTGCGTCGCAGGGACGGCAGTGACCCCGATGGCGGCATTGATCTGCGATTGACCAAGGACCGCCAGACCACGCTGGTGCAGTGCAATCACTGGAAGGCCAAGGCCGGCGCCCCCATCGTGCGCGAGCTGCTTGGCGTCGTCGTAGCCGAGCAAGCCCACGCGGGTATCGTCGTCGCGTCCGGCGGCTTCACCAAACAGGCCATCGGCTTCGCCGCGCAGGCGACGCAACAGGGGCAACACGTTTGGCTGATCGACGGCGACGAGCTCGTTGCCATGATCCTCAAGGCGCAGACCCGCGACACCGCGTGAAGAGGCCTCCCGTCTCACGACGGGGGCTCGTCAGAGTTTGCGATGTGCCCGTCGCGGGATACCGCCCGCGGAGCGCCCCCCACGGAGCGGTCCCAAAACCCCGCAGCCCCGGGCCATCCCCCTCGTCCAATACGGAAACCGCCCTGGCGCCCCCTAGAACAATTTTGATTCGAGCGCGAAGATTTTTTGGAGCTCCATCAAGAGCTGACGGAGGCTTCGAAATGACTTCAAAGGCTTTCGAAATCATTTCCAAAGCCTCCGAAATCGTCTCCAAGGCCTTCGACATGATTTCAAAAGCCTACGGAATCGTTTCCGAAGCCTTCGAAGTGGTTTCCGGAGGCTCGGAAATGACTTCCGAGGCCTTCAAATTCGTTTCAGAGGCTCCATCCGCAGCCGACGGAGGCTTCGAGCGCCCTCTCGAGGCTTGGCGGGGACGCGTCCGCAAACGGACTCGACGACGCGGTGTGAGCGCGGTTTGGACTATTCCACGCGCTCGAGCCTCTCGCACACCGACTCGATCACGCTCACACGAGCAAACCGCTTGTCGTTCGCCGCCACCAGCTGCCAATGCGAGATCTCCGTGCTCGTGCGCGCGATCATCTCATTCGCGGCGGCCTTGTAGTCGTCCCAGCGCAGCCGGTTGCGGTGGTCTTCTTCGGTGAGCTTGTACTTCTTGTAGCCAGTTTGCACCCGCTCCTGGAAACGCTCCGCCTGGGTCTCGCGATCGATGTGGAGCCAGAACTTCATGACGATCAGGCCACGCTCGGCGAGTTGGCCCTCGAAATCGTTGATCTCTTCGTACGCGCGACGCCAGGCCGTGGTCGCCGCGAGTTCTTCGACGCGCTCGACAAGCACCCGGCCGTACCAGCTCCGATCGAAGATGGCCATCCGACCATTGGCGGGGATGTCGCGCCAGAACCGCCAGAGGTAGTGCCGTGACAATTCCTCCTCAGAGGGCGCACCCGTCGAGATGACGCTGTAATCGCGAACCGGCAGCGGGCGGATGAGTCGGCGGATCGCGCCTCCCTTACCAGCGGCGTCCCAACCCTCGAACACGATGACCGGCGATCGACCGCCTCGCAGCCCGCGCACGAGGCGCGCGAGGCGGGCCTGTGCTTCGCCGAGCCGCTGCTTGTACTCGTCGCGTTCGAGCGACTTGCTCAGGTCAACCGCGTCGAGCGGGCTGCGCTGTGGCGCGGTGAGCGTTGTGGGCTCGTCATTGGATCCTGGCCCAGCTGGCGAGGGTGCCTCGGGCGCGTCGAGACGGGCGCGTACCTTGGCGGCGATCGTCTCACCGATGGTCAGATCGCGGTAGTCCTCGTCGACACCTTCGATGATGTGCCACGGCGACGTGCTCCGATCGGTGAGACGTACGTACCGCTCGAAGATCGGCATCACCCGATCATGATCCTTGAGCAGGGCTCGATCGACATCGTCGACCTGCCACGACAGAGCGGGATCGGCATCGGCCCGCTTGATCCGCTTGCGCAGTTCCTTTCGCGGCAGATGGAGCCAGAATTTGAGTACAAGCGATCCATCGTCGGTGAGCGCCCGCTCGAATCGAATGGCATGATCGACACGCCGCTCGTACTCGAAGTCGTCGATCTTGCCGGCGATCCTGGCATCGAGGATGTGCCGTGCCCACCCTCCCATGTAGAGCCCGATGCACCCGCGCCGCGGAAGCACGCGCCAGTATCGCCAGAATCGTGGCCGTGCGGCTTCTTCGCTGGACGGCTCGACGAATACCTCGGTCTTCAGCTGTCGAGCGTCCATCCACTCATTGAGCAGATCGACCACGCTATTGCAACCGAGGCGATCATCGCCCGCAATCAAGACGAGTACCGAAAAGTCGGTGCTCCTGAGATCGAATTGTGCGTTCAGCAGGTCGACCCGCAGCCCGGGAACACGCGTCTTGAAGACGTCCTTGTCAACGGTGCTCCCGGTTTCGGCGTTCTCGAACATCTCAAAAGCCCCACAAACGGCACCGATTCGTGCTCGAACCATGAACACGTTCCCGGTGATAGTCTATGAGACGTTGGCACGCAGAGCCGGCGTTGGCTGGTTCTCTCCGTCTCGCTCGCATCCGTTTCACACACCCGTTCGCTCAGCAGCGTTTGCTGAGAGGAAGCCGCCCGTATGACAGACCCTGTGCATCATCCAGGCCGACCACAGAATGACGCCCGCCGCTTGCTGATCACCGGCATCGGCGGATTCCTCGGATCGCACCTCGCAGAGCTCGCCACCGATGTGGGCTGGGAAGTGTCAGGCGTCACGCGTGCGACACCGACCGACTACCCGCACGTCGCGATCGATCTGGCCGAGGACGGCGCCACGCGGGACGCGATCGAACGGTGCTCACCCGACGCGGTGATCCATTGCGCCGCAAATGCGAGAACGAATGAGTGCGAACGGCACCCCGAGCTAGCCGAACGGGACAACGTGTTGGCGACGAGGCTACTGGCCCAGGCGTGCGCTGATGATCGCCCGCCCATCCCGCTCGTGGTGTGCTCAACGGATCTCGTGTTCGATGGCACGCGGCCTGGGGGCATGTACCGCGAGAACGACGATGCTCGGCCAGTCAATGTCTACGGCCGCAGCAAGCTGGCGATGGAACAGGTGCTCCACGAGATGGGCTCACACGCGATCATCGCCCGCTTGCCGCTGCTCTTCGGGCCGCCTGCACACTCTGGCGGGAAGGGCAGCTTCCTTAGTGGCTGGGTCGAACACTTGAGAGCAGGCAAGCCGTTGGTGTTGTTTACCGATGAGTGGCGTACTCCGCTCAGTGCTCGAGATGCCGCGCGCGGGCTCTTGGAGTGTCTCGACAAAGGTCAGCCCGGCGAGACATACCACCTGTGCGGCAAAGAGCGGGTCAATCGGCACGACATTGGCATCCGATTCGCCCGACACGCGGATCGGCAGTTGGGGTTCGACGCAGCGTTACTCCAAGCGGGCAAACAGGCCGATGTGCCGATGACCGCACCGCGAGCCGCCGATGTGTCGCTCGATGGGATGAAGGCACTGCGTGGACTGGACTTTGATGCAGCGACGCTCGACAACGAGATCGCGTGGACAGTGGCTTCGATGGCCTCTGTTCAGTAAGCTATGGGCACGGCAATTAGGTCGGCGATCGCCGCTGATACGTGTTGGCAAGCCGCTTAGGACTCGGGCCTGGGCGTGTACTGGATGGGCACGTCTTCGATCGTAAACGGACGACGCTCAAACTCGATGCCCTTGGCCACCACAAGGCGAAGGGCTTCCACGACTCCGTCGCCCGCAACATCGGAGGGTCGCATCGTCACGCTCCAGCCACGGACGCCAACTCCGCTGCCGCGCGTCCACTCTGGGGTGGGCCGGGTTGAGCCGTCGGCCATCACCAGCGTGAGCTCGAGCGGGAAGTCGGTGAACGCCTGTACCGTCAGGTCGATGCCGATGGTCACCTCCTCAACCTCGAGTTCTTGGGATTCCTGGCCTCGCGTGCCGCGCGTCCGCTCGACAGCCGTACTGATTGAGACGATCCGACCGCGACCGAACGCCAGCGTCCCGCGATTCGCCTCTCGAAGCGTTTGCAGCGGAAGAAGAATCACACGCAGATCCGTGAAGCGCGGGATCACGACGTTCCCGACGATCGACGCTAACGTTGAGTCTTCATCGGGAGGTCTCACGCCGAGATTCATTTCACCACTTGTTGATCCGGCGGATCGATGATGATTGAAAGCCCGCGAGAGCATGACATCGAACCTGGTCAGCGTGCCGTCCCCGTCTGCGGCATCAAACAACGTGCGGCCCATTTGATCTCGTACGGTCTTGATTTCGAGGTAGCGATCCGTGCCGTCCGCAACCGCCCCGGGGTAGAAGCCATCGGGAAGATCGGATGCCGCACGGCGAAGCTCGGGCGTCAGAACATCTCCGATCAGGGGCGAAGGCTCGAGCGCACGGATGCGGGAGCGGGCGCTCCAATAAGCCTCTGGCTGCACGCCTCCCCGCGCTGGCGGAGCGTACCAGGTTGCCCGTATCGGGTCGGCCTCGACCCTTCCTGAGGAGTCACGAGAAACAAGCGATCCGCCGTGCGACCCATCGGATGGATCTGGCCGGACCGGGACAACCCGTCCGGCACATCCAGATAGGACCGACAGAAGGATCGACAGACACACGGCGTTGGTCGGTAGATGCATAGAACGACAGGGCCCTAGGTGTTCACTGGAAAACAAATTCGTTAAGGCAGCATGCGTTCGTCCGCCGCGTTTATCAGCACATCGCTAGCGACCAAGGCTGCGCGCCGAGAAGAACCACTCGAGCGTCAGCACGAGTAGCCCCGCGACGAGGAACCACGGCCACAGCTCGCGCTCGCCGCCCATTCGGGTGCCCGAGGCCTCCCCCGGCGACATGCCTCCGAACGCGAGGGGCAGCTCGGTGCGAACGCCGATGCGGCTCTCCAACTCGCTGGCAACATTCACCGCGACCGCACGCTGGTCGCCCGGATTTGCGTCTTCGAGCAAGAACACTCCAGCACGCGGGAGCGGTCCGATCGTGGGGCGCGCCGAGGGTGTTGGCGTCGTTGTTTCGAGCACGCGACCGGAGCCCGTGACACGGACGGACGTTCGTGGCCGCGCGAGGATCATGGTGGCGAGATCACCGGCACGCACGCTGTCGGCCGCATCGCGAGCGCCACGGAGCGAGAGGTAGTCCACCGCCTCGGCGATGAACAGCGGGAAGCTCACCAGCTTTGGCCAATTGCTCATCGCCGGCTCGAAGCCGACCCAGATGCGTCGGTGCTGGCCCGATTCGTCGGCAACGATAAGCGGCGAGCGTTCGCCACTGGCGAGCACGATCTGGCCCGCACTCTCAGTCCGGCTGCGTACGAGCCCGGGCGCAGCGTCGATCAATGGCTCTGCGACGGCGAGTTGGTCGAGGGCGAGATCACGCATGACCGGGTGAGAACGCCTCCATGAAACCACGCGGGTTGGCGGGACCTCACCCGGTTCGAGTCCAACAAACTTTGGCGACTCGTCAGGTTGCTCCGATGGCGGCGCTACGCCGAGGTGCAGGCTGGCCATCCTTGGAGGCACACTCGGCGATACTCGGTCGAACACGACAACGTCGAAGGGCAGCACGCCGCCCGCGGCGAGCTGCTCGTAGCGCCCGAGCCGCACGATTCGCAGTCCACCGAGATCCATCGCGTCGAGCACGGCGGAGACCAAGATGACCGGTCCTGGCCGATCGGGATCCACGATCTCGTCGTTCGGGATGACGTGCAGAACGCGTGGGCGGCCAGCGCTTCGCAGCCAGAGCGATGCGGTATCGTCAGCGACAAGAGCGTCGTCGCCGGGCAGAAGCACGCTGAGCACACCGGCGTCGGGCGAGGCCACCGACAGGCCAACCGACACCACGGACGGGCCTTCGTCGCCATCGTCGCCATCACCGCCATCATCGGTGGTTAAATCGGCGACCTCCTCGGCGACGATTCGTCCGTCAAGCGCGAGTCGTATGGGTAACTCACGGCGAAAGTCACCGGTCGCCTCGACGCGCGCGAACACCCGCACCGTCGCCGGGTCGTCGTACAAGCGCTGAGCGGCAACGGCGACGATACCCGCGTTACTCTTCGGCGAGGTATCCGCTCCGGCGGGCACGCCACCCACGCTTTCAAGCCTGACTTCAACATTGGCCGGCAGCGGGTCGCTCGGGGGCTCGATGTCCCCGTCGGACGCGAGCACGATCGCGAGGGTGGTGGGCTCGGTCGCCTCGGAGAGATCTGCAGAGTCGCCTGCTTCGTCCGCTCCGGCATCGTCGCCAGCGGCGGCAAGCCGAACGAGATCCACCAGCGTATCGGCGGACGCGGTTTCGTCGGTTGGCTCGACCGCTTCTAATGCACCAAGGAGTACCGCCCGATCGCTCGTCCAGGGGGTGAGTGGCAGGGCCTCGCTCGCGAGCGCGACGATCATGACACGTGTTCCGGCGGTCGACGAGAGATCGGTGGCCAGTTCACGCAAACGATCGCGTGCGTCCTCGAGCCTGGTCGCCCCAGCCTGACCATCGGTCGCGTTCATGGAAGCGGAGCGATCGAGTACGAGCATGACACGGCCGCCAAGCTCGCCAGGCGCGACGGGGCGGGCGAACGCCAGGAGGAGCAAGGCTAAGCCGAGCAGCTGCAGCACGAGCTGTGTTTGCGGCCGGACCATGCGCCATGGCACGTTTCCCTGCGCATCGCGTACGGCTCGCTCCCAGAACATGACGCTGCCAACGCGGACCGGCCGGCGGCGCAGCTTGAGCAGGTAGAACGCGATCACGACAGGCACGGTGAGTGCTGCCGCGATGATGCCGGCAATCGGCGCGAGGAACGTCACGATCCCCACCCCCCACCAGCCTTGGGCTTGCTGGGTTTGGGTGGCGGAGGTGCAACACCTTCGGGGCGCGCCACATGCGACAGCGCCGGCTCGTACCCCGACGCGATGACGTACATCTCGGTTGAGACTTCTCGAGTCGCACGCGGCTTCAGACCACGGCAATACGAGAACATCGCCGCAGTGCGCTTCACCAGGTCCGGATAGGTCTCACCCTCGAAGACCTTGTACACCAACGCCCCGCCGGGCCGCAACACATCGGCGATGCGTTCCAGGATCGATTCGCAGAGCCTGACCGACCGATAATGGTCGCCCGCACCGCTGGTGTTCGGCGCCATATCGCTGATGACCACGTCGTAGAGCGGGCCCTCGCCACGATCGCGCCGCAACGGTGCCAGTAGGTCTGCGGCGCTCATTGCCGTCATGTCACCCACCAGCGCTTCGACGTTCTCCGGCATGTCGGCCCGCACGGGCTTGAGGTCCACGCCGACGACGAGCCCCTTCGGCCCAACCAGCTCCGACGCCACCTGGAGCCAACTCCCAGGTGCGCAGCCGAGGTCGAGCACGGCCTGTCCATCAGCCAAGACCGCCCGGCGCTTCTGGATCTCCAGCAGCTTGTACGCCGAGCGCGCGAGATAGCCCTCGGCCTTGGCCTTGCGGAAGTACTCGTCGTGGAGGACACGCTTGGGCATCCTCCAACGGTACCCCGCTCGGTCGTGGGTACGAGGGCTTCTGGGGAGAGCCTTGTACGACTGGGCACCCCTCACGGGCAACCGGCGCTGAACTCGTTCTGGAAGGCGAGGAAGTCGAAGATCGTGAGCTGGCCATCGCCATCAAGGTCCGCCGCCGCATCTCCGGCCGCGAACAGGTTCTGGAAGCACAGGAAGTCGAAGATATCCAATCGGCCGTTGTCGTCGCAATCGGCCGGGCACTCCCGTTCGTTTCCGTCAACGAATCCCTCGCCACCAAGTGTCAGAGACGTGGCCCGAGGCGAACGGACCTCAACGCGGTCGAGGCCGTCGACCGCGCTGCTCCCGATGCCCGGGGCCATCTTGACGGTGTCGGCGCGATAGCGCTCGCCGCCGATCAGGAAGTCGAACGGGTTCTCGCACTTCAGTACGAGCACGAGCTGGTCGTTGGTGTCCAGGACGTAGCACCAGGTCAACTCGATGCAGGGGTCGATCAGGCGGAAGGACGCCCCCGAGCCCAGGATCGGCGTGGCGACCTCGCGGCCGTCCAACTCCAGCGTCAGCGGCACGCGGGGCGAGCCAACCTCCTCGAAGTTCAGGCTGATCGCGACGGTGGGCGGCTCGCCACTGTCGGAGGTCCGTGTCATGGTCGCCGACAGGCTCTCGGCCGTAAACCCGCCGCAGGTCCACCACGGGAACCAGGTCATCTCGACGGGGGTGCTGGGCGCGAGATCATCGAGGTCGACGTGGTGCTCGAAGCGAGTATCTGGCGCCCACGGGGCACCCTCGGCCGTGATGGCAGCACCGACGCCGCCTGGGCCGCTGGGGCCAGTGCGCAGGAGCAACTCATCCCCGAGAACCCGGCCAAGGGTGCCGTCCAGCGGCGCGGCAATCCAATCGTCGATGACCAGCGGGCCGACGAAGACCGTGCGCACGCTCTCGATGATGTCCGAGCACGTCCGGCTGACCGACGTGCTAGCCGACTCGTAGAACGCCATGCCGAGCGACTCGGTCGAGAGCGTGCGCATGCCATCTCCCGTCGCCTCAAACTCACCGCACCAGACTAGCGCCGGATTCGAATCATCGCCGATGATGCCGGCCGCCGGGAAGTGGATCTGGCCGACGATGATGCTCTCGATGTCGCCGGTAGCGGACGGCAAGCCGGCGGTGACGCCCGGACCGTCGGTGACACCGCACCAGTCCCAGCTAACCCAGTCGATGTCGTCCGACAGGATGTCGAGTTGCCCGCTGGCGAAGGCAAACCCATCGCTCGGGAAGTGGGCGTACAGCTCCACGGTGAAGTTGTCCGACAGGATGGCCTTGCGCTCAATACGCAGCTCCCAGCGGCAGCAGTCGTCGGCCAGGGCGGTCGTGGCTGCTCCCGCCGCAAGGGCGATGGCAAGAGCACTGCGGACGGACAGTTGGTTTGCGATGCGTTGCATGTTTCGGCTCCATGTTCGAGCACCCTGCATGCCATCGCGGCCAACGCGGCCGACGGTGTTTCCCGGGCATCAAGGGCACTGATGTATGGAGCGCGGGCTCGTGTGCGCGATCACGATCAATTGAGAGAAAGTTTTCCGATTCATGATGACGCTGAGAGTCATGAGTGCGTGACTCCAATGGGAGCGGGCACCTCAGTCGCAGCCCGCGTCGAACGCGTTCTGGAAGCACAAGAAGTCGAAAAGCGTCAGCCGTCCGTCGTCGTCGCAATCGGCGGTCGACTCGCCGGCATCGAAGGCATTCTGAAACGCCAGGAAGTCGAAGATGGTCAGCTCGCCGTCGCCATCGAAGTCCGCATAGCACGCGGGCTCGGCAACCGCGAATGCGATGCTTCGATAGGTACGAGTTGGATACACCAGCGTCGCCTCACCAGTGTCACGGTCGATGCTGAACAAGCCCCCGCCCTGCTCGCGGGCACCCCAGAGTGTGCCATCTGTGGCGATGGCGAGGTCGTTGAACCACGTACGCGTTCCCGGGAATGCGCTGCCGACTCGCGTGGCGCTGCCCGTCACAAGATCGATCTCGAACAGGTCACCATCTCCGATGTCGGTTCCCAGGGCGTTTCCATCCGAGTCGATGACCAGGCTCGTCAGCTGGTCGAGCCCCGCGCCCGTGATATTGGCCACGAACGTGACCGCGCCGGTCGATCGATCGGCGGTATAAAGCCTGTTGTCACGCGCGGCATACAGCGTGTCGGCCCCCACGTCGTAGGCCATGCTGCGGAAGTTCCAGTTCTCACCGGTATCGCCGACAACCGAGCCCGCGCCGCTGCTGGCGTCGATAGAGAACAGGCGGTCGCTCAGACCGTCATTGAACCCATCGACGCAATAGAGCCCGCCCGCGCTGTCGAACGCCATACCACTGAATATGGCCTCGGCTCCCGATACGCCGCCGATCAGGTCATCATCCCCGGTACCGATGTCGATGGTCCAGAACTGGGGCGACGTGGGATTGCTGATCGCAAACAGCGTCGAGTCGCTCTGAGCCAATGCTGGAAACGCGAGAATACTCGCGGGCAACAGGGCGGCGGCGATGCTTGAACGAACGATCGAGCTTGTCATGGTCGGTCTCCCCCACTCTTGGCGCAAACACGTATCGGGGCACACGACCGCCCCGCTATGGCGTAAACACTGCGCGAGACTTGCGTTACCGGCACGAACCCTCGCTTAAGCCAGGGCGGCGATCGCGGCGCGCACGGCCCGCTCGCTTCGATCGGCCGCCATCGTGGGCTCACCCTCGCCCGCGCCGGACTGGCCGGGCAGCATCGGGACGTGGATGAAGCCGGCCCGCACGCCAGGCCTGGCGCTCGCGAGCGCGTGGAAGAGCACGGCGTTGCACAAGAACGCGCCAGCGTCATGGCTCGTTCGAGCCTCGACACCGACATCCATCATCGCATTGGTCGCGCGCTCGACATCGATGGTCGCTGGTAGCGCGAGCGGGGCGTCTTCCACAAGCGGCCCGGGCGGGCGCTCGAAGCCGTTGTTGTCCGCGAGGCGACCCTGGCCAAAATTCAGCGCGAACCGTTCCACCGTGACCGACGGTCGCTTCCCACTCTGACCCAACATCAAGATGAGCGTGGGATCGTGGCGCTCGATCAGCGAGTGCAAGGCCGGCCACGCGTGGCTCCATGTGACCGGCAAGAGCCCGGTGCACATCGCCACGCCGAGCGGTGCGTCCGTCTCGAGCGACTGGACGATCTGGCGAGACGGATTGTCGTTGCTGCCGCCGAAGGGCTCGAAACCGGTGACCAGAACGCGAGGGTCGGGCATGTGGCAATCGTTGGCCGCTCGGTCGTCCAAGGATGTCCGCGTGGCATGGCCCCTCGAACATTGGCAGGCGTACGCCTCGAGCGGTCGCGATGGCGTCGTGGCGGACCCGCTGCTCGACGTACCGCTGCGGCCGACGGTGGCCGAACTCGCGGCGTTGCGTGCCGACTGGTCCGAAGGCGTCGTCGCCGTCGCGATCGAGGCCGCGCGGGCCCGCCACCGTGCGGTGGGCAAGCTGCGCCCGGAGTGGGTTGATCGACTCATCGCCGACGAAGAGGGCGTAATGGTGGCCTCCTCGTCGATCGCGGCGCAGTACAAGGCCGAGCGGTTCGCCGAGATCGGCGATGCCGAGACACTCGACCTGTGCTGTGGCATCGGGGCCGACGCGTTCGAGCTGGTGCGCTCGGGCTGCGCGGTCACGGCGATCGACAACGATCCGACTCGGGCCTGGATGGCCGAAACCAACGCGCAGTGCGAGGCCCTCGTGGAGGACGCCTCCTCCCCGGCCATGCTCGAGCGTGTCGCGGAGTCGGTGATCCACCTTGATCCTGGCCGCCGGGTTGGCTCAAAGCGGACCCATCGCTACGAGGACTACCAGCCCGGGCCGGAAACCATCGCCCGGCTGGTCACCGCGTCCAAGGGCGCTTGCGTGAAGCTGGGGCCGGGCGTCGATTTCGGACAGCTGCCATCGCCGCCGGGCTCGTATGTTGAGCTGCTGAGCGAGAATGGCCGCCTGACGCAGGCGTTGCTCTGGAGCGGCTCGTTGGCGACGCGGACACTCGTCGAGACCGGCGAGCGCGTGGCAACGATGCTGCCCGCGAACGAACGGTTCTCGGCAAAGCCGGGCCCATTGATCGACGCCGATCGCTGGTACGACTCCGACGGCCCGGAGCGACCGATCCTTGAATGTGTCTACGAAGCCGATCCCGCACTCGAGCGTGCCGGGCTCCTCGGGCCGTTTGCCGAGCGCCACGGGCTGCGGCCGATCCATCCCGCCGTTGGCGTGCTCACGGGCGAGCGTGTTGACGACAGCCGATGGCTCAGCCGCTTCGCCGTGCTCGACGCCATGCCGTGGCGGCGCAAGGCCGTGCGTGCGCGGCTGCGCGAGTTCGGCGCGGGGCTGGTCACGGTCAAGACACGCGCGAAGCTCGTCGACCCCGATTCGCTCCAGAAAGAGCTCCGCGGCTCGGGCAATGAAGCGCTCACGGTCTTCGTGCTGCGGCTGGGTGACAAGGCCACCGCGATCATCGCACGCCGTGAGGCGGCGTTAGGCTAATCGAGACCCGACACTCCACGCCGCGCCGCACTCGGGGCAGGTGGTGGCGCCGTCGTCCTGGGCGTCCAAGCCGTGTAGTTCGTACTCGCAGCTCGGGCAGCACCCGCGGGCGGCCATGCGTTCGGCGGCCTCCTGGCGGCCCGCCACGAACCACCACGAGAGCCACGTCAGGAACCAACCGGGCACCAGGAACAGCACGAGCACGGGCGCGGCCATGGCGCACAGCGGGATCGCCAGCAGCAACAACCACATGCCCGGCGACACCCGTTCCTTCAATGGCAGCGGCGGCGTGTGCAGCGGGCGGCATGCCTCGTGTTTCGCACCCCTGGCATCGGTGATGATCGCCACGCTCATGCGGTCCGTTTCGCGAGCTTCGGATCGTAGGTTCCGCACTCGGGGCACGGGCCGGAGACGGCGAGGACCTCGTAGCCGCAGGTGATGCAGCGGTTCTTGCGACGGCGACGCCCGCGTCGAAGCAGACGCTCCGCCGCCACGCACGCAAGCACCAGAGCCGACCACACCAACGCGTTGCCGGCGAGCCCAAACCACATCGGGCGTATAGGAACATACTCCTGGATCCCGATGAACCCAAGCGACACCAGACCGTCGCTGGAATTCCACTGCGTGCTGCTGACGCTCCGTCGCCGGTGCCCGTGCGCCGCCGGCCACGGCCAGCCGCTCGCGCGGGCCAAGATCACCTCGTTGGTCCCTCGGAACGGCTCGACGCTCCACGCGGGCCGAGGATCCTGGGACACACGGGGCATGTCGCCAAAGGGCTTGGTACGCGCCTCGTGTTCCGCCCTCGATCCCTGCGCAAACGAGTAGCCCGGGATCGTGAGCCCCGGAGCACGCCGCAGCGCGAACAGCACCGCGTACTCCTCATCGAGCCAGTAGTAGGACTGGGCAGACCGCGGCGGCACAGCCCGGATCGACGCGGTCCATGGAGCGATCACGCCAACGACAATACTCGCCAGTGAGATGATCACACCGATCACGGACGACAAGGCGACATGCCTCACGCCAATCAGCCTGGGGGGCGGGTTTGCCACGCACGCATGCTATGTTGTGATCGTGGGCGATCCCTGCGTCTAGCCCAGGCCGAGTTCCTGCTTGACCTGCGTGCACCACTTCTCGATGCGCTCGTTCGACAGCGAGGGCTGGTGGTCCTCGTCGACCATCAGGCCGAGAAAGGTCCCGTCGCGTTCGCCCACCGACGCCTCGTAGTCGTATCCGTCGGTCGACCACCGGCCGATGAGCTCCGGGCCGGCCGGCTCGATGATGTCCCAAAGCAGGCCGAGCGCATCACCAAAGGTGTCCGGATACCCGCCCTGGTCGCCGCAGCCGAACAGCCCGACCTTCTTGCCCTTCATCTGCGGGATCGCGAACTTCTCGGCCGCGTCCTCCCAGTCTTCCTGCATCTCGCCGATGTGCCACGTCGGGATGCCCAGCAGCAGCACGTCGTACTGCTCCATGTCCTTGGGGTCGAACTTGTAGACCTCGATCGGTGAGCTGGCCAGATCGCCAAAGTGGTCCTTGATGTGGTCGGCGACGATCTCCGTCGCCCCGGTGCTCGATCCGTAGATGATGCCGATCTTCACGACTCTGGTCCTCTCGCGGCCCGGCGCTGGCCGCTGGTTTGTCAGGCAGGAACGTCCATGCTAGATCGCCGGGCTCCTGGATGTCATGGCACATTGCGACACGAGGGTGTCCACCGCCCTAACCTCGCGGCAACGCACCGGGCCGTGCTCGGAGGAGTTCAATGCTGACCTATCTGACCATCGCCGTGATCGTGCTGCTCTGCGCCGCGTCCGCACGCGGCCATTTCCTGTTCGTCCACGTCCTCGAAGGCGACCACTCCCGCATCGAGCTCCACTTCGCGGAGAGCGCGTGGGACTTCAGCGCCAGCGACCGCATGGTTGGGCTCGTCGCCGATGCGCGTTCGTGGGCCCCCCAGCATGGCTCGCTGTCGTTCGAGCGGCGGCCATACGCCATGGTCGCCGAGTTGCCCGAGGGCGGCTCGACGGCCTGCGCCACCTTCACGTACGGCATCATGCGCCGCGGCGGCCACTTCCTGCTCGAGTACCACGCCAAGGGCGTCTCGGGCATTGAGGCTGCCAGCGCTCCAACCGCGCTCCGGGCCGAGATCGTGGCCGTCCGCCGAGGGGACGCCCTCGAACTGACGGTCCTGTTCGACGGCCAGCCCGCCGCAAACGCGGAGATCGTGGTCCCCGACCCAATCGCAGGCTCCCGCACGACAACGACCGACGACCAGGGTCGCCTGACAATCCCCGTGCCGGCCACGCCGGTGTACTCATTCCGCGCGATGGTGGCCGAGGCGACACACGGCACGCACGACGGGACCGAGTACGACGAGGCCAGGCACTACACGACGCTCACGGTCCACGAGGATCCGGCTCTTGGTGGCAGAGGCAGCGATCGCCTGGCCGCCGCCGTGCTGGCCGATGCGCTGCACGCCTCGCCGGCGTTCCCCTTCGCCGCCGATGGATGGTCCGCCGACGTCTCGGGCCAGATCGATGGGAACCGCGTCGGAGGCCTGCTGACGAGTGCCCAGGGCGAGACAGGCGTCGGCCTGGGCTCGGTCGCCCCGGACGACGTTGTGAACGCGCTGCGAATGATCATCGGGCTCGGGTATCGAAGCCACGCATCCGGTTCAACGATCGGCTTCGCGTCGCATCGCGCTGCCGGCGCGAGCGCACGCATCGCCATTCCAGACGCGGGCATCGAACTGCATGTCCAGGACCGCCGCGTCCGCTCGGTGCGGTACTCCGGGGGCGATTCCGAGACCCGGATCGACGTCGCCGGCTGGCAGGAAGTCGGCCCGAGCACCGTCGTGCCGTCGCGTCTCATCAAGACCGAGTTCGGTCCCGACGCGAGCATCCGCAGCGTCACGATCATCGAGCCGACCTACGACCGCACGGACGCGGGCGTCGTGCCCACCGCGTTCCGCGGCACGCGCATCGAGGATGCATCCACCGAGACCGCCCTCACCCTCAGGGTGGCCAACGCGCGTGCCCTGGAGCCCGCGGCTCGTTAGTCGCGACGCTCGCCGGCGAGACTTGTGCCTGTCCGTGCAGCGCGTTCTCCCTCGGTCCCTCGCGTCGTTTCTTGCCACGCCGCACCACACTCGGGGCACACGCGACATCCGTCGGATTCGGCCTGGATGTCGCTGATGCGATACGCGCATCCAGGGCACAGGCCCAGGGCCAGCCACGCCGACGCGTGCAGGCTCTTGCGCATCGCTCGGACCAGCGTGATCGCGAGCAGGACGATGCCGGCGATCATCCCCAGGATCAGCGGCCACGCCAGCACGGCTGGGAGCGTGGTGTGCATCGCGAGCGCGAGCGTGGGCACCCCGCCAAACGAGAGCCCCATGAGCCCGCCGTACATCGCAGCATGCCGATTCGGATGTCCGATGCACGCGTCGACATCGGACCGTGCGGCACCCGATGCGAGCGCATCAGCGCGCGTGGGCCGGCGCTGGCCCCGGATCGGCCGTTCGCGATGATCAACACGCTTGGAAAGGATCCTCATCGGGCGGCCCGCCGCGCTGGCGGTCGTCGCGTGCCACACTCTGGGCAGATCTCGATTTCCCGCGGGAATTCGTACAAGCAGCGATAACACAGGTCGAGCCGCTCGATCCGTGAGAACCGCCGCCAGCGCCAGAGCGTCCAGGGCACAAACGGGATCGCGAAGAAGATGATCGTGTTGGCGATGAGGCCGGGCCACACGACGACGATCGGGAAGTCCGTGATTCGATTCCGGAGATGCAGGCTCAGGTTCCGTGATGGCGGCTGAGCCAGGAAGAACCGGCCGATGGCCTGTTCGGAGCTGCCCGGCACCTCGTACCACCCCGCGGCGCTGCGGAGGGGCACGCCCACCCGGAACGCGAAGTGCATCTCCGGCCAAGGCTCGCTCACGGGCACGGCCCACGACGGCCTTGGATCGTGCTCGACAACGGAGGGCGAAGGAAAGCCCTGGACGGGCGGATGCACCGGCGCGTGATGCCATGTGGTAAATCCGAGCAGCCGCTGCCTGGCTGCCGAGGTTGGTCCACGGTCGGGATGCTCGAACTCGTAGAGATCGATCGTGCTCCAGAGAGACCCAAGATGCGGTGCCTGCGCCCGCCACGCCAGCACCGGCACGCTCCCCACCGCCAGCACAACCGCGAGCGTCAGGCATGCCAGCGCGATCCGTACGCTCATGGCTCTCGGGCACCGCTTCATCGCGTTCCTGTCACCGCGGGCTCACTCGCACTTCGCCGCCCGTCGAGGCCCGATCGCGCTTCCAGGCGCTCCCGCACGCCGGGCACACGGTGCATCCGTCCTTCTTGGGCCCGACGGCATCGAGCGAGACGCCGCACGCGGGGCACGCGTCGAGCGACAACGCGGCCGGGCGCTGCAGGCGGTACCACCGGCGGCTGAGCAGCATCGCGATCGGCCAGATCAGGACGAGCGCGACGACGATGTTGGTGGCGACGCCCGCGCTCCCCGGAATCTCGAAGCGGGCCCGAATGTCGATCATCGAGAGCACAAGCACGACCAGGACCACCAGCGCGAGCCTGGCCGTGTCTTCGGTGCGCAGCCGCCGCATCGGCTGGGTACTGCGGTCTCCGTCGAGCGTCGACGCGTAGCGCGCCAGCGCCTCGATGCTCACCCGGCCACGCGACGGCCGGCCGCGATCATCGAGCGGCGTCGCACCGAACCAGAACTCGCCTTCTCCCCACGATCGTGTCAAGGCATCCCCCGTGGCATGGTGCATTGTTACCTCGCGTGCGAGACACAGCACGCGGACCTATCGGGCCCGAATCCTCCACGCGCCGCCAGACTCGGGGCACACGAAACGCCCAGGCGGTTGTTTCTGGGGTTGAGTGATCGAAGAGCCCATGCTCGGACACACGCTCGACGCGGGGCTACCCCGGCGGCTGGTGCGCCCCGGGCTTCGCTCTGCCCACGCCCTGGCCCTCCCCGCGCGCCGCAACGGGCACCGGGCACCCGCACTCGGGGCAGACGTCAAGGCCTCCCGACACGTCGTACCCGCACGCGATGCATCGGCTTCGCCGGCGGCGGTGGGCCCACCGGAGCACACAGGCCAGCACAACCCCGCCGATGATCAGGCCCGCGTAGAAGAACGTGTTCGCCATGAGGCCGAGCCACAGCGGCTCGGTGGGGATGAGCCGGCTCTTGCCCAGGATCGTCGTGTTGTACTCCCCACGCGTCTGGCCGGGGCCGACGGACGCATCGTCGTACGCGGTCACGTGCCGTGCAGCCTTGATCGGCCAGCCCGCGGCCATCGTCTGCACCTGCGGCTCGGCGTGCGAATCGAAGCCCGCGGCCCACCACGGCGAAGGGTCGCGCGCGACCACATCGGGGATGGGCCAATAGGTCTCTTCCGGAACGACGTGGTGCCACACCCAGACGCCCATGCCCGGCATCTGGTGGTGCATTGTCACGTGCCCGACGCCCACGCCCGAGCGCACGCTCCCGGTCGCGGGCAGCCGATCATCCAGGTAGCCCAGCCAGTGCTGTGCGATAAACGCGCTCGCGGGCACGCTGGCGATCGCAAGCACCACTCCAACGATCACACCGATGAGCAACAACCGCCATCCAAGGAAAGCTGGCGGGCGACGGTTGCCATCGGCGGTCCCGGTGTTGCCGGTCATGCGCAGGCGCCCCCGGTGGCCGCGTCCATCGCCCACGCAGCCCCGCACTCGGGGCACACGCGGCAGCCGTCGGCCTCGGGTTCGATCTCGGCCAGGCCGTAGCCGCATGCGGGGCAATGGCCCTCTCTTAAGAACCCCCGCTTGTGCGACCGGATGGCCATGGGACCGATCAGGGGTTGCACCGCGAGGCCGAGGGCGAGGATGAATGCGCCACCGAAGAAATAGCCCAGGCTGTTCAGGCGGGCCGGCATCACCGCACCAACGAGGTAGTTCGCGGCAACGAGGCCACACCCGAACGTGAGGCCGAGCAACGCCCCCTGGTTGTTCACCGCCTTCATCGCTCGCCTCGCCGCGTCCCTAGGCATGCCGGACCGCCGGGCCCGCCCCGCGGTCCGCAGGTAGCCGGACGCCAGCCGCGCCGCGCGATCGTCGCAATATCGCACCCAATACCCCATGGCTCGGATCCTAACCGTTTGGTCTCGGTGCTCGGCTCTATGACTCAGGTGCCGGAGCGTCCAGGACCGGTGCCACGGACCAGAACACCGGTGCTGAAAGGCTCAGGACCGGTCTTGGAGAGCGCAGGACCGGTCCTGGAAGGCTCAAGACCGGTGCTGGAAGGCTCAGGATCGGTGCTGGAGAGCCCAGGGCCGGTTCCGAGAAGCACAATGGTGGTACGCACGAGATGGGAGAGGGCCTCGTGGGGCTCAGGTGTGGGACGGTGCCGTGGGCCTCTTGCGGTCGGGAGTCACGCCGGCCACCACGGCGAGCACGCCACAGACACCCACCACCACGATCGGAGGCCGGGCCCTCGACTCGGACGTCCGGATCTCCGAGCGCAGCGGCCGCGCGATCGCCTCGAAGGCCGCCGAGCCGTCTCCACTTGCCAACTCGGGAACGTTGACGCCGGCAAATCTGAGATCTTCGGCAATGGCCTTCGAGGTGTCCCACGTGCGCATCCCAACGCCTTTGGTGGTTGCGCCGAACCAGGACACAAAGAGGACGCCGGCGGCCAGCAGTTGGAGGACGCCGAGCGTGATCAGGAATTTGCGGTGGCGGTTCATGGGACTTCCTTCCTCGCGGCCGCGGGCGGCCATGTGCACAACCCCAGCCCGCTTCGCACCGGACTCCGGCAGGTTCGCACATGGAGGGATTCAACGAAACTCGAGCGTCGCTGGAGCGCTCAGCCCCCAAGCTCACCCGCACGCCGTGCCGCCGCCAGCACCGCCTCACGCACGGCGTCGCGCACGCCCCGAGCTTCGAGCACGTCCAACGCGGCCGCGGTCGTCCCGCCCGGGCTCGTGACCGCGACGCGCAGCTCCGCCGGATCGGGCAATTCGCCGCGGCACTCCTGCGCCAGCATCGCGCCCGCGCCGAGCAGCGTCTGGGCCACGATCGAGCGGGCGTTGTCCTTGCTGAGCCCCGCCTCGCGCCCGGCGTCGAGCACCCCTGCGATCAGTCCCTCGGCCATCAGGAACGCGTACGCGGGCCCGCTGCCCGCCGCGCCCGTGAACGCGTCGATGGCCGCCTCGGGCAGGTCGTACACGCGGCTCGCGGCGCCGAACAGGCGATGGGCCCGGTCGAGGTCCTCGCCCGTCGCATCGTCCGAGGCGCTCAGGGCCGTCGCGCCGTGGCCGGTGGCGATGGGCAGGTTGGGCATCGTGCGCACGACCCGGGCCCCGGTCGCCTCGGTGAGCGTCGCGACGGTCACGCCGGCGAGGATGCTGATGCAGCACCGGCCCTCGAGCATGCCGTCGCCGTTGGCCGCGCGGATCTCGTCGACCACAGCCGGCAGCATCTGGGGCTTGACGCACAGGAGCACGGCCGCGTCCTCGTAGGGCAGGGCCTCGCACGCGTCGGCGACGGTCGCGACGGCATCGATGGCGGTATCGACCGCGGAGATCCGGGCGCGGCGGGCATCGTCGGGCTCGGCGACGACCACGGGGCCGTCGAGCAGCCCCGCGCCGGCCGCACCGGACAGGATCGCGTGGGCCATGGACCCGCCGCCGATGACCAGCAGCGGGCAGACGTCGATATGGGCCGCGGTATCGCTCATGGCGGACGGTATCGCCCTCCACTACCATTGGTGCCCGGTCGGAGCCGATCCGCCCGCAGGCAGCATGGAGGCCCGATGGCGACGTACTACACCCTCGACTTCGAGCAGCCCCTGCGCGAGCTGGACCAGGAGATCGCCCAACTCAAGAGCCGCGTCGAATCGCTGACCAGCGGCGACGGCATCTCGGGTTCCGGCCACCCCACCGAGCTGGCCGAGGCCGAGCACGCGCTCGCCGATCGCCTGGCGCGCCACAGCCAGACCATGGCAGAGCTCTACAAGCAGCTGAGCCCGTGGAACACCGTTCGCGTCGCGCGCCACCCGGACCGGCCCCAGGGCCGCGACTACATCGAAGCCTTCTGCCGAGACTTCACCGAGCTGCACGGCGATCGACGCAGCGGCGAGGATCCCGCGATCGTCACCGGCTTCGGCCGCATCGGCGACTTCAAGTGCCTCGTCGTGGCGCACCACAAGGGTCGTGACACGCAGGAGAAGCTGCGCTGCCATTTCGGCTGCCCGCACCCCGAGGGCTACCGCAAGGCGCTCATGAAGATGCAGATGGCCGCGAAGTTCGGCGTGCCGATCGTGACCATGGTCGACACGCCCGGCGCCTTCCCGGGCCTGGAAGCCGAGCAGCGCGGCCAGGCCGAGGCGATCGCCGTGAACCTCAAGGAAATGAGCGCGATGCCGGTGCCGATCGTCAGCGTGGTCATCGGCGAGGGCGGCTCGGGCGGCGCGCTGGGCATCGCCGTGGGCGACCGCGTGGCCATGCTCCAGCACGCGTGGTACTCGGTCATCAGCCCCGAGGGCTGCGCGGCCATCCTGTGGAAGCAGGCCAACGAGCGGACCAACAGCCAGGCGGCCACCGCCCTCAAGCTCACCGCCCGCGACAATCTGGAACTGGGCGTGGTCGACGCCGTGATCGACGAGCCGGCCGGCGGGGCCCATCGTGATCGCCCGGACGCGGCCCGGCGGCTGGAGCGATGGATCGTCGCCCAGCTCGAAGAGCTCACCGAGATCGCGCCAGAGGAGCTGCTCGAGCGTCGCTACCAGCGCTATCGGAGGCTGGGCAGCTTCGATGAGGTGGCCCCCGAACCAGAGGCCGCGGCCGAGGCGACGTGAGGAGCCGCCAGGGACGCCCAGGGCCGTTTGGCACCCCGCGGAGCCCGCGTCGCGACCGACTGAGATTCCTGCCTCGCCTATTTTGACGCCGGTTGGCACGTCCCCTACGCTTGGCGACTTTTGACCCGGGACGGGCCGCGTGGCGGCCGCCAGGGGCAAAACTCCGGCCCCTCCGGAGCACTCGTGGCCAAGAAGAAGACCACCACTACGAAGAAGAAGACGGCCCCAAAGGCCCCTGCTGCCGCGTCGAAGCAGACGAAGAAGGCCGGTAGCTCCAAGAAAACAACGAAGAAGACGCCGGCAAAGAAGACCGTGAGCAAGACGTCAAAGAAGACGGTCTAGTAGCCCACCGCCAAGAAGACCGCCAAGGTCACCAAGAAGTCGCCCGCAACCAAGTAGGTCTCCTAGAAGGCCCCTCCCAGCAAGAAGACCACCAAGAAGGCGTCGGTCACGAAGAAGTCCCCGGCAAAGAAGACCTCCAAGAAGGTCACCAAGAAGCCGGCCTCGACGACCTCAACAACCAAGAAGACAACCACGAGGGCCCCCGCCAAGAAGGCCGCACCGCCCCCCCCACACCCCCCCCCCCCCACCCCCCCCGCCAACCCCCAAAGGCGGGAACCCAACCGACCCCCGGCCCCCCCCCCCCCAAGCCCC
>ERZ1740058.182-NODE-182-length-54177-cov-7.336462_pt1 | contig 54177 bp, 43 predicted proteins | sample MGYA00581745_ERZ1740058 | MGnify/ENA primary metagenome ERZ1740058 (study PRJEB43018, sample SAMN04849742) | marine metagenome | isolation source: floating plastic debris | place: Pacific Ocean | collected 2008-08-30 | study: EMG produced TPA metagenomics assembly... | reverse complement strand
GTTGCCTGTGTCACTGTCTCAGAATCGTACCTCACGCAATCAGGAACCGCTATAGCATCTGGCACAGAGTAGTCGCCAGCAAAGCTGTGGGTTAACGCTTCTGCTCGAAATACCAGATTATCTGGCGTGCGCTCGAACTTCACAAATTCGCGAGACTCACCGTCTGAGTTAAAGCTCAGTGTCGCTTTGCCGTAGTCTTTAACAGCGGCAGAGAGCAGCGTACCCGGGCCCGTCCCCTGTGCGGTTTGATACTTCGGGTTAGCGGTAATAAACAAATTTATTTTTGTGCTATCGGTGAGCGCGGCCGAGGATGGATAGGCCAGGTAAAATGCGATCGCCCGTCCTGGGAAAAACCCTGAAATACCCTCGCGCATCACCGCAACGCCTGCTAAATCCACCATAAAAGGGGATACATCGACATATGTGTAGTCAGCGCCCAGTGCCTGCTTAATTTGACCATAGGTACTGCCGATTTTCGCGGGGCCAATGCCCTCCGGGGTAATCAAAAAGTCATTTTTTACCGCCGTTTGGTTACGCCACAGGCGAGCAAAGTCAGACGTATCCGAAAGCAGTTCAGGATTGGCGCTTTCTATTTCCTGCTGTAGGCGCTGAAGCGCTTGCTTTTGATGGCTCACACCCGAATAATATTTAGCGACATCGACCAGAGAAATAGGCATAAGGGACCTCGAAAGCTCACAACGTCCACAGTTTGGCGCATATCATCTCAATTCGACAGTACCCGTTAGTTTGACTTAATAATTCTGCTGGGCGCTCAGGCAAATTGGGGTATACATACAAGAGCTATGTATACCCTACAAAATAGGTCTTACACACAGGTCTTACGCACAGTTAGTCAGGAGAAAGCATGAGTCCAAAATTATCCGGGAAAGTGGTGCTGATCAGCGGTGGAGCAGGCGGCGCGGGCCGGGCCGCTTCACTGCGGTTTGCGGCCGAAGGAGCCAGCGTTGGCATTGTCGATATTCAAAGGCACGCTGGCGAACAGCTAGTCCAAGAAATTAAAGATACTGGCGGCAGCGCATTTTTTGTTGAAGCCGATGTCTCGAAGGCCGCAGACGTTGAAAACGCCGTTAAACAGATTATCGACCACTATGAGAGGATTGATATTCTCTTCAATCATGCCGGAACGCTGATTGTTAAGCCCTTTCTAGAAACAACAGAAGAAGACTGGGACCGACTGATGGATATCAACGCAAAAAGCATGTTCTTGATGAGCAAAGCGGTTCTTCCTGGCATGATCGCAGCCGGAAAAGGCGTTGTGATCAATACGTCTTCAATCTCTGCATTTACAGCCGCACCGATGGAAAGCCTCTACTGCGTTACCAAGGGCGCGGTGGCTCAGCTCACTAGAGCGATCGCAGTCGAATTTCGCGATGCGGGCATTCGCTGTAATGCCATTGCCCCCGGCTTTATTCGTACGCCCCACGGCCTCCGCGAAATCAAAGAATGCAGCGCCCTCGGCGTCGAGTTCACAGAAGCTGATATGGCTAAATCTCAAGGCCGATTCTGTGAACCCGAAGAGGTTGCTAGCGTTGCACTCTTCCTAGCGTCTGACGATGCCAGCTTCATCAACGGAGCCTCTATCGACGTAGACAACACCTGTACTGCGGCAACCTAATGTGTCTGTAGGCGCTTGCATGTGAGCGCTTGCATGCTAGAGCTACATGCAAGCGCTTGAACTTAACGGAGGTGTGATTAACAGCAGCCGCCGCCATCGTAATACCAGGTAGAATCCGTCACCGTAATATCCTCAAACTTATCCAGGTTTCGCGCCGTTTTATCACAGATCGCCAGTGGAATGCCCGGCATCAAGATATGTCCGGCGTTATCGTCAAAATACTCCTGCTCACCCGCATACACTGCCATCTTGCCGGTAAAAATGCAGGCACCATCCGGCGCAATCGGCACCTTAAAAGACACGCAGTCCAAGCTCTCTAGCATCAGGTGCTGGTCTAGCTTATAGTGCTTCGCATTCAGCAGTCGGTAAGGACGACGCGCCCGCACTTCTACTTGACCAAATCCGGCATCAATAATTTTTTGGGTATAGTCCTCGTAGGTCAGCGCCCCGGACAAACACATCGCCCGCAGCCGGTCGTCGTTGCGCAAATGCACCGGAATATCTCGGGTGGTAATCGGATCGCTCATCACCAGGCGACCCTCAGGTTTTAGAACTCGGTATGCCTCAGCGAGCGCTCGCTGCAAATCTTCAGGTTCAAAGATGTTGAACAGGCAGTTTTGCGCCACCACATCAACAGAATTATCCGGCATCGGAATATTGAACGCATCGCCTTCGCGAACGCTGACAAAGCTAGGGTCAAACCAGTCATTTTGCTCAGCTGCGATCGCTAAATTTCGCACTGCGGCCGTCCGCATAGAGGCCACGGGATCTACCGCAATAATGGCCTCAGGGCGACGAGAAAAATAGGCAAACTGTAGCGCTTCAATGCCACCCCCAACGCCGACATACAGCACAGTCGGATCACCGGTTAGCTCAGCTGGGTGCACTGTTGTACCGCAGCCATAGTTCATCTCCTGCATCTGCACAGGAATGGTTAACCCTGGCATTTGTAGCGGCGTACTCTGCACACAGCACAAACCGACATCCGGGGTCTCAGCAACTTCTGTATAAAAATCAGCAACCGCTTCTAAATAACTCACTATTGTCCTCTTTAGATCCTTGCAGCATTGTTCAGGTTCAAGCTTGCAGTGTAGAGGGCATCACTGAGTTTTCGCTGAGGAAAGATAAAAAACTTTTCAACCCCAGCAGCGATTACAGAGCACTCTGTCTTGTTCCAATTGTCATCCAATCTTCAAGGTGGCTTGACTCAGATCACCAATTTACCCCCTACTTGATAGCATTGCAGTAGACCAAAGAGGATGGGTCCATGCGCACTCAAAAATCATCAGCCAAGATTAGCCTGGCAGCAGGACTGCTATTCGCGCTAGGCAGCTGCGTCACACCCTCTACCCCTCTACCAGAGGAAAGCGCTGAGGGCGTTAGCACTCAAAGCCTAACCACAGAAATGTCGAACCTGGCGGCCTGTGAGGCGATCAGTAAAGCATCCAAGCCTGAACCCCTCAACAAAGCGCTCAGCGACAACGAAGAAACCCCTATTTTTGAGCTGTTCAACTTTCGCCCTCAGGAAATTGCGATCGCAGGCGACAGCGTCACAATAACCACTGCGCATCACATCTTTTCGCTGTGCCAAACCAACAACACCTGGGCTATCACCGCTGCCGATGCCAGCGCAGACGAAGAACCCTACGACTACCAAAAAGACCTCCAAAAAATCGCAGACCCCGACTACGAAACAATTGAGGTTGATGGCGAAACCTATCAATACCGCATTCGACTTCAGGCCGAGTGGCTGACCGAACAGCTAAGCCCCATCACCTTCGATCCAGAATCACCCGAGCAGGCAACAGCCGAAGAGCTGGCAACAGCCGAAGAAGATGCGGTCTTTTTTGAAATCAAAAAACCAGATGGCGAGGTTATTAGCCAGCAGGTATACACGCTGAGCGAACTACAAGAGGCGCAGCTCGGTGCTAGCTTAGGCGTACCCAGTATTGCCGGCGCGGTGAGTGTAGCATCCGATCTTTGGTTTGCCAGCAGTGCCAGCCAGGGAGAAGGCGACAGCGGCTTTGCTAGCCTTATTCACTACAGCCCAGAAGATGACAAAATTGTTGTAGACAAACCTGAAGATATTCAAGGCGATCAGATCACGTCTTTGGTGGCCACTGTCGGTGAAATTTCAGTCGGCGAAATTTCAGTAAAGTCAGCCGCCGCCGACACGTCAACAGCCGAGGCATCAACAGATGACGCGGAAGACAAAGAGACAACTCAGTCGACTGATGGAGCCACTGATGAGGTCACTGGCGAAGCCACTGGCGATGATGCCGAAAAGGAGACTGCGGAAAAGGAGACCGCAGAAACAGAGAATGCACCTGAGAACGCTGCACCTGAAGCCGTCACATCTGACAGCGCACCTGAAGAAGATACGACTGAAACAGTAGCTACAGAGGAAGCAACTGGCGAAACAGCCAGCGAGCCCACAGCCGACGAAACCGTAGCAGAGGCAACCGGCGAAAATGAGCCCCTCACGCTGTGGCTAGGCACTCAGCGCAGTGGTGAAGGCGTACCCTACTTCCCAGCCAATGGCCTAGTCGCCTACCAGCCTGAAACCAAAGAACTGACCTCCCATACCATTACCAACAGTCCCTTGATCGGTGCAATTCCTTACCAGCTGGCGGTGGAGGAAGACACCCTCTGGGTGGGTACCGGAGAAGGCCCCTGTCAGGTCAACTGGAAGACGATTGGAAATAGCGACAGCTGGAATTGCTGGCAGTTTACGGCGATCGCAACGCTGCCATCAGATGGCGTAGAAGTCTTCGATAGCTTCTTGGCAGACGGTCCTACGGCCACCCTCAACAAAGATAGGGTCGAAGTACTCTGGGCCAATCAATCGCTAGAGGAGGAAAACAAAGAAGCCGCTGCCGACACGCTGCGTTATGAAGTGGTGTACGAACCTGGGTTTGAAACCCAGCTGTCACAGGGCGGCTACCGTATAGAAAACGAGGTCGCTCAGCGAGCAGCAGGCGGCAATGAAATCTTTTGGCCCGGTAACCAGTGGCACTGGAACGGCAAGCGCTTCGAGCGCACCCTAGATGAAGTTGCGCTCAACTTGGTAGGGGGCGGCCCTTATGGACTGGCCAAGTCTAACAGCCGTAGCGGTTTCGATTTTGACAGCAGTGCTATTCGAGGTGAGTTCGATCTCTTAGAGCTGAACGCAGACTATACCAAAGTTCGCTATTACTCTGGATGGATAGAAGGCGCTGATATAGAGGTGTATCCTACGGTCGTACCGGCTGAAGAACCGACCGAATCAAAACCCAATCCGCTGACTGAAATGGCAGCTGGGCTGACGGCAAATCAGGGACCCTAAAACCCTGAGTAGTTTCCGATACAGCGCTCTTCGGTGCACTGCTTCTCCTGATAACCTCTACCGGCAACCTGCCGGCAGCGAGAAGTCATGCACCGCCTTTGGGGTAACGGTCGGTTCCAAGGCGAAGCTAGGGCCAAGATGCACACTGTACCCGCCGATCGCTTTCAAGCCGAGTTAGACAGCAGTCCGCTCACACGCCCGATGTGGAGGCTGTGGATACTCTCAGCGGGACTGATTGCGCTAGACGGATTCGATTTTTTCATCATCGGCGTGGCGATGCCGTTTATTCGCCGAGATTTTGCGTTGAGTGCAGGGTGGGTGGGTGCGATCGCAACCGCCGCTCTCCTCGGTGCGTTGCTCGGCTCACTCACCCTCGGCCCGATTACCGATCGGGTGGGTCGCCAAAAAATGCTGGTGATTGACATTGCTTTATTTATCGTCGCCTCGCTGGCAACCGCCCTCGCTTGGAATGCGGAGTCACTGCTGTTCTTTCGCTTTCTAGTCGGCGTAGGTATTGGCGCAGACTACCCTATCAGCGTCGCCTACGTTACAGAAAATGTACCGGCGCGTCACCGAGGGCGTATGGTAATTGGTGCGTTTAGCTTTCAGGCCATCGGCGCTTTGCTCGGCGCACTTGTTGGCTGGGTGACTATCGGCATTTTTCAACAGACTGCACCCGATATGGCCGTTGGCTACAGCTGGCGTTGGATGCTAGGAGTCGGTGTTGCGCTGTCTGTTTTAGTGGGCGGGCTCAGGCTGTTGTTCTTACTTGAAAGTCCCAGCTATTACATCGCTAAAGAAGAGTATGCAGCCGCTTCAGAAGCCGCCTCCGAATTGCTCAAAAAAGAGATTTTAATTAAGCCCCCAGCAGATGCCCAAACAGAAACAGCCGCTGCGCTTGGCTACGCTGATTTGTTCTCGCCTGCCTATCGGCAGCAGACCGCATTAGCCGCTATTCCCTGGTTTCTTCAGGATATTGCCACCTACGGCATAGGCATATTTACACCAACTATCATTGCAGCCCTAACTTTCTCAGAAGGCGGCGATTTTCTTGTGCAGGAAATGGCGTCTGCCAAAGGCGCAGCGATCGTCAACGTATTTCTAGTAGTGGGGTTCGCGCTAGCGGTTTTGCTCATAAACCGGGTAGGCCGAATCGCACTGCAAATTGTTGGATTTGTGGGGATGGCAGCAGGACTAGGCATCTTGTCTTTTTCAGAAAGTAATGCTCAGCTGACGCTGCTATTCGCCGGATTTATTCTGTTCAATCTCACGATGAATCTCGGGCCAAATTCCACCACTTTTTTACTGTCAGGAGAAGTTTTTCCACCGGCTATTCGAGCGAGCGGGGCAGGGCTTGCAGGGGCGATCGCTAAATCAGGCGCGGTCTTAGGAGCACTCGCGCTGCCCGTACTACAAGCGCGTTTAGGCATAGCGGTTTTGCTGCGATCGCTCGCTCTTATTTGCCTGCTCGCAGCGCTCATTACCTTCGCACTAAGGCAAGCTGCACCTACCGCTCAGCCAAACTCAAAGCAGCTTACTTAACGTGAGTTACTTAGACGCCAGCGCCGCCTGAATAAACGCCTTGATCGGAGTCAGCTCAAAACACTCAGCTAGCTCGCGCACATGCGCCCAAAACGGCACATGCGCATCTTTTTGCGCCAACCGCTGCTCCGCCTGCTCCACAATTCCGTAAATGTCGCCGGTCTGAACCAAACTATTTAGAGCCAAAAGCACCGCGCGAGAAGGATAAACCCACACCTCTGGAGAATCAGCTGTCGCATCAGCCGTCGTGAGACTTAGCGAATCCGGCGGCACTGCATCCGGCTCCGCTAAATGGTCAGGCTGAGAAACAGGCAAATCTACATCAAACCAGAATAAACTTCCCACATCGGGCTGACTGGTCACTTGAAGCTCTCCGCCCATCAGTGACACAATTTTCTGGCTGATAGCCAATCCTAATCCTGTTCCCTCAGTCTGCTTCTGCGCATTGCCCACTCGCTCAAAAGGCTTAAAAATTCGCTCTAGCGCCTGCGCCGTCATGCCGATGCCTGTATCTTGCACCTGAAAGCGAAAACGCATAATGCTATTGCATGGAAGAGGATTATCCAACACCGGCACGTCAGCTCGACGGAGAGGCTTTATACCAGCTGGCTGAGCAACATACATCGGCTGTACCTTCACCATCAGCGACACTTTTCCACAGTCGGTAAACTTCACCGCATTGCTCAACAGGTTCAGCAACACCTGCTTTAACCGTTTTGCATCGACGATCACACCGGCTGGCAAATCAGCGTCGCACAGCAGTTCAAAAAGGACGCGCTTCTGCTCAGCTTGAGGGCGACAAATTTCACTAACGCTGCGCAGAAAAGGCCTTATCAGTAGCTCACTGTCATTGAGTTCCATCTTGCGCGCTTCAATTTTAGAGAGATCCAAAGCATCGTTGATCAACATCAACAAATGCGTACCGCACTGATCAATGACGTTGATGCCTTTGCGCGCCATCGGTGGCAGCGTCTCCAAACGATTCAAAATCTGCGCGTAGCCTAGAATCCCATTCAAAGGCGTGCGCAGCTCATGACTCATGTTTGCCAAAAATTCGCTCTTAGCCCGGTTGGCGATATCGGCACTTTCCATCGCAGCACGCAGCTCAACGGTACGCGCCAGAACCCGCAGTTCAAGCGCTTCTACAGAGTGACGCAGCTGAAGCGTCACCTGGGAAAAAGACTGCTCTAAAACGCTCAGCTCATCCTGTTTATTCAAAGCTGACAATGACGACAGGCCATTCTCTGAAAAGTTCTTTATGCCCTGCGTCTCTGCATATTTTGACTCCATACCCGAAACAAGCTGATGACCCTCTCGCAAAATGGGATATAGGCGCCTGCGCAGCTTCCAGGTGAATAGAACAAATCCCAGGGTTAATGCTACAACCAGGCCACATAGACTAGCCGCAGCGTTGATTACAACAGGGAGCCACACAGTTGATTGGGGCACAGATACCAACATCAGCCAGTCCGTTTCAGAGATGGGTTCATACGCCCAGTAACGACCATGACGGCGTATTAAACCCCGCTCATCTGGCATGATTTGTAGCCATAGAACAGACAGACCAGGAATGGTTTCGTATGTCTTTAATTTTCCTGAGTCTGCGGTCGTTAGGTCTACTGTCTCTGAATCTGCGGTCTCTGAATCTGCGGTCTCTAGACTTAAATCCTCAGGAGTCGTAGACGCCAGCACGTTTCCCTGAGCGCTTATCAAAGTCACAGACTCTGCTGAGCGCTGCCTTTGAGCGTTAAAGGCCTCTTGAACTGTGGACAGATTGAACCGTAAGCGGGTTTCGCCAACCTGCTGCTGCGCATCGTTGAGCACAGGGGTTGTCTGTGTAGCCATGATCCCTCCTTCCGCCAAAGCAGGTTCTGACCATGGGTCACTGCTTAAAGGTGAACGATTAGAAAGTGAATCAGGATCGGATAGCGCTTCGCCGGGCGCTGGTTCAAAACTAACGGCGTATGCTGCGTCTGACGTTCCAGATAGTTTAGTGGGTAAGGAACGATAGGCTCGGGGATTATCTATGCCTTGTTGGTTCAGTGCGATCGCAGCTCGCGAAATAGTCTGCGCCATCTGTTGCCCTTCTGCCAACTGGTCTTCTAGCGCAGTGACATGGCCCGCCAGACTGCGCTGAAGAGTTTCAACCGTCTGCTTTTCTAGCAACCGATAGAACCCGTATGACAAGCTGCCTATCCCAACAAACGCACTGCCTAAGGTGTAAATAAACAGCTTAGAAGCAATCGAGTGACGGACGAGAATCTTCATAGGCTGTGGAGTCGCTACGACTTATGTAGCAAATGTCTTAATGCATTAGGACATTTGCTATATTGCCCGACTGACCCAGTACGATAGAGAATACAACATTCAAACCAAGAGCCGATGACGCCTTCCACTGAAAGCTGGTTTATCGTAAAGCAGGCTTCTCACACGTGCAAAATTCTTTCGAGCGCAGAACTCGAAGCAATTGAGCAAACAGACGAGACTACAGACGCTGACGCTGCACCGACCCGATGGGGACCATTTGAAACGCAAAATCAGGCCATCGCAAAACGCGTTGGCCTGATTAGAGCGGGAAAGTGTCAGCCTAGCTAGTGGCGATAGAGCAATCGCCGTCCCGGCTTTATCCAGTCAGAGGTTGCTTGCGGCTACTCACCATCGGCAACGCCAGCGGAGCTAGCAGACTGTCGCTGGGAGCGAATAGCGTCGGAGAGAACCTCCATGGCTTTAGCGTATTGCGGATCTTCCAGGGTCCCTACTTTGTCGCGGTCTTCAGTAAGCTCGTCGCGCTGCTCTTCGCTTAGCTCTACGATGTAGTCAGGTTCGATGCCCAGCTCGTTGATGTCTCGGCCTGACGGTGTGAGGTACTTAGCAATCGTTACTGCAACACCCGACCCATCAGCTAGGCCGCGAACCGACTGCACTAGCCCCTTACCAAATGTTTGCGTACCCACCAAAACGGCTCTGTCGTTGTCTTGCAGCGCACCAGAGAGAATTTCGCTAGCACTAGCCGAACCACCATCGACTAAAACGACCAGAGGCCGATCGGTGAGCGCCTGATTATGGGCGACTTCCTCATCACTGGTGGCATCGCGATCGACAGTCGATACGATGGTGCCTTCTTCAATCCACATCTGAGCGATATCGATGCTAGAGAAAAGCAAACCGCCTGGGTTGGAACGCAAGTCAAGCACGTAACCAGTGACGTCTCGCTCTTCTAAAGATTCAATAGCATCTTTCATTTCAGCCGCCGCATTGGCGCTAAACTGCGTCAAGCGAATGTATCCAACGCTCCCTTCGTCGCTCGCTTCTACAGAATAGCGAACAGGATGAATTTCAATCCGCGCGCGCGCCAGATCAAAGTCGAGCGCTTCGCCTTCGCGGCTAACAGAAAGCGTTACAGAAGAATCCACCGGGCCGCGAATCAGATTGACCGCATCGCTTAGATCCATCCCCTCCGTACTCTGGCCATCAATAAACTCAATGACGTCGCCAGAGAGCAGGCCCGCTTCAAAAGCAGGTGTATCTTCAATCGGTGCGACTACGACTATTTCGTTAGTTTCTTCGTCCTGAGAGATCTGAATACCGACACCCGTCAACTCGCCCGAGGTGTCAATTTGCATATTGCGAAACTCTTCAGGATCCATAAACCGCGTGTAGGGATCTTCGAGCTGCTCTAGCATCTCACGCACAGCGACGTAGGCTTCTTCCTGGTCGGTATAGGTGCGATTGAGATAGTCAGAGCGAACGCTATTCCAATCTACAGCGTTGAAAGAATCGTCTACGTACTCATGGTCGATTAGCTGCCACACTTCATCAACTAACTCCTTCGGGCTTTCTTTGAAGAAAGCCTGTCCGTTCGAAATATGAAGGTTTGCGCCTGTGATCACGAAGGCGGCACTCGCTAATGTGGTCGCACCTAAGATAAAACCGCGCTTAGTAATTGCCATAAGTACTCAAAATCCTGTGTGGAGGACGTAATATACGCCCAATTTAACATACCCTCTTTATTCGCAGCTCAGGCCCGCAATAGAGAGATCTCTCGATGATTTAAGAATCCAATAGAAACTAGGTTAGAGGGAAAGAAAATAACCTTTTTCTACAGATAGACCACTTTACTAAGCGCACAGCTTTATCCGGCACGAACCATAAAACGATCTCAAAACTTTGCCTAAATCACTCTCAAGATAGCAACGCTTTGTGTCATCGCAATTGCATTGATATGACAACCTGACAAAACTGAAGACTCGATGCCCCCCTCTACCATTTCAATCGCGATTGAATCTACTGCAGCTCTGGAGAACTTCATAGCTAAGGGGAATCTACTAAAAACCCAGAACCGCAGGCAAATTCAACAAACGCTGACTGACTGCACTAGCCGCGTTAGCACTGTCAAAATGCAGCGCTCAAAACGCGGTGCTTCAATGTGCCATTAGTCACAGTTACGATTTATAAAAAAAGATGTCGATGAAGACTGCTCTAAAGCTGTAAGCAAGAGCTTCTAGAACAAGAGCGCCTAGAAACTGTTATCGAACAGCTTTTATCAGGCATTAACAGCCTGCTTCTGACTGTCTGCCTCTGGCTCAACCCAGCGTCCGTCTGCTTTGATCAGATCGATCAAGGCTTCTACGCCTCGCTCCTGGGGCACGCGCTCTATTTCTTCACGGCCTCTGTAAAGTGCGATAGTCCCTGGCTGTTTACCCACGTAGCCGTAGTCAGCATCGGCCATTTCACCCGGACCATTCACAATACAGCCCATCACCGCAATATCGAGGCCGGTGAGATGGCTGGTTGCCTCACGTACTTTTTGCAGAACATTTTCTAAATTAAATAGGGTGCGACCGCAGGAAGGGCAGGCCACATATTCCACCATGGTTTTGCGAAGGCCCAGCGCCTGCAAAATGCTATAGCACACCGGAATTTCTTTTTCGGGGGCCTCGGTCAGCGAAACGCGGATAGTGTCACCGATGCCCAGAGCGAGCAGCGTACCGATGCCTGCGGTAGATTTAATCCGACCGTACTCACCGTCGCCCGCTTCTGTAACGCCTAGGTGCAAAGGGTAGTCCATACCCAGTTCGTCCATGCGCTGCACCATCAGCTGATAGGCCGCTAGCATCACTGGCACACGAGACGCTTTAAGAGAAACAACCAGGTTGTAGAAGTCCAAGGATTCGCAGATACGAATGAACTCTAGCGCCGACTCCACCATCCCTTCAGGTGTATCGCCATAGGTAAAGAGCATCCGCTCTGCCAGCGAGCCGTGGTTGACGCCAATACGCATGGCTTTACCCTGATCGCGCAGGGAAATCACTAGAGGCTCTAGTGTTTCGCGAATTTTGTCACCGATGGCGTCGAATTCTGCTTGAGTGTATTCGGTGCGATCGCTCCCATCTGGATTCTTAGACGCTTTTTCAAACACATACAGCCCCGGATTAATCCGCACTTTATCTACATGCTTAGCCACTTCTAGCGCGATCTTCATTCCGTTGTGGTGCACGTCTGCCACTAGGGGCACCACCTGATAAGTGTCAGCCAGCGTTTCCTTAATGCGAGCCAGCGCACGGGCGTGGGCCATACTGGGCACCGTCACCCGTACAATCTCACAGCCTGCTTCATGCAACCGGCGAATACCAGCAACCGACCCTTCGATATCCAGCGTGTCTTCATTGATCATCGACTGAACAACAACCGGATGACCACCGCCAATCGTCACATCGCCAACCTTTACCGGACGGGTTTTGCGTCGATTGATAGTAGTACTAAAGAGAGGCTCGCCCTCGGAAGCAACAGTGGAAGCGACGGCGGCATCACTAGCGCTGAGATCAGAAACAGGGGGTGTAGACAGAGTTTGCATAAATTTAGCTCGACCCGCTTGGTGGGTCGCGGCGCTTTACATACTTCAGGTTGCCACAGATCGCGGCCATTTGATGACGGTTGAACGGCCCAGAGCGGAAACGTTTCCACTCAATCTCTATATATGTAGCCTAAAAAACATGTGTGGCCTATGTAGCCTCAAAACCATTTCCAATGGCCACTACTCCAGTTTTGCAGTGCACTCTAGTATCAGCCGCTGATTGATCAGCGCGTAGGGCTGCACTTCTAGCGCATGGCGGAAAGACTGAATGGCGGCAGTATAGTTGCCCAGCGCCCGGTGGCTAAGCCCTAGTCCATGAAGCGCACCAAAGTGATAGGGCACCAGCTCAACTACTTTTTGACAGCAGGCGATCGCCTGCCAATAGTCTTTTCGTACAAAGTGCAGTACGGCCAGCCGGTTCCAGGCTTCAGCAAAATCAGGCTGCGCCTGCACAATGTCCTTGAGTAGGTCTTCGCAGCGTTCTATCTGCCCGGCGTCCAAAAAAGTCTGAGCGGATAGTAGCTGTTGCGCGCCATGAACGCCTTTTTGATGAAACCATTGGTGCCAAAGGGCAGCAGTTGCGCGCTCACGAACTGACTCATCTGAGCTTTTCAGATCTGCCAGCAAACGGTCAGCAGGACCAGTAGCCATTGAGAATATTCCTTATCGCTGAAAAAGCATCAGCTTTTTGTCTTTTAGTTTTTGTCTTTTAGTTTTTGTCTTTTAGCTCAAGTATAGCGGCGAGGCCACAAACCTAATCAGGCAGACGCTGTCAGCGATAGCTTACTCTACTGCCAGAGAAACGCGGCGTCCCCCAATTTCCCTCAGCTCGCTGAGCAGCTGGGCAATATCGTCATAGGGTAAATTACGGTCTGCTTTTAGCATCAGTGAACCGTCCGGATTTTCAGCGAAGTAGGCTTTAACGACCGGAGCTAACTCGGCCAAGTCGGTTTCTTCGCCCTCTAGAATCAAGGCTTTGTTCGTTGTTAGGCCAATAGTCAACGGTTCGGAGTCTTCGTCTTTTTCGAGCGTATTTTCGCTAGCACTATCGACCGACCTGGGTAGCGTGACGCCGTTGATTTGTACGCCCGTTAGCCCCATAGAGATCACGACAAAAAAGATAAGCACTGTCATCAGCACGTCCATCATTGGGACAAGGTTGACTTCAGGAATACGGCTAGGACGACGGCGACGGGTACGCATGATTATTCTTCCTCGGGTCGTTCTTCGGATCTTTCTTCGGGTCTTTCTTCGGGTCTTTCTTCGAGAGCAAGAGAAACGCGATCGCCGCCCACAGAACGCATATCGCCCAAAAACTGCATTACCTGCTCATAGGGCAGCTCGCGGCTAGGCACCAGATACACGGTTTTATCGGGGTTTCGCGCCAGGTATGCCTCTATCTCCGTGGTCAACAGGGCAGGGGCAACAGGCTCACCATTGAGCAACTGCTGCCCGGCAGCATCCATTTCAACGATAAACGGCTCTTGCAGCGCGTCTGGAACAACTGGAGTATCTTCAGCCTGCTCTGGCGGCAGATCAACCTGAATTAGCTGTTCACTACCCAGGGCAACCGAAATAACGACGAAAAAGGCTAGCACGCCCATCATCACCGTCAGCATAGGGATCAGGTCAATGGTTGGGATGCCATTGTCTTCTGAAGAGTTGCGAAAGCGCATAGAAAAGAAGAGAAAAAGTTAAGAAGATACTGGAAGAAGGACTCTAAAGAAAGAAGGATTAGAAACAAGAGTTACAAATAGGGCAGCTGGCGGCTTTCGCCTTGTGAAAGGCTATCGGCCGATTCAGGCTGATTGCTGAAGACCGCAGGATCGATATCACCCATCCTGGCGTGAGGGTTTGGTTCTGTGAAGGGCAATCGTCCTGGCTCGTACCAATACTCTCGATAAATTAGCTCTAGCTCATTACCTGCTTCTGAAAAATAATCCATCTGCTGAGACTGCAAAGTCACCATAATCCTGAGCACCAGCAGCGCCAAAATGGCCACAACCATACCCGCAGCAGTCGTAATCAGCGCCTCACCAATACCACCGGCCGCTTCGGTCGCGCCAACCGCACCGTCACCACCCCCAATATTCAAATTTTCAAACGTGGCAATCAGACCAGTTACCGTGCCTAGCAGCCCCAGCAACGGCGCGACGGCCACGACCGTTTCTAGCAGCTTGTCGCCTTTGCGCATTTTGACAAATTCTTTATCGCCCGCGTTCTCTAGCGCCAAGCGGAAGGAGTCAGGAGAGGGATTTTTAAGGCTAAGCGGCGCGAGCAGGAAGCGACCAATCGGCAGATCACGGGCCCGAGCAGCGATCGCAGCTGCCCCATCTAGATCCTCACGCGCTTTATCAAGAACATCGTTGACAACCCTGGCTTCTCGCTTGAGCAAATCGGTCCAAAAGGTGGCTCGCTCCAGTGCGCAGGCCAACGTGAACACAGAAGCACCTACGATGGGAACCATCACAGGTCCGCCTTTAGCCAAAAAATCGAATACGGTTGTCATAGCCTAACGGTAGTAGAAATAGAAATATTCTTTAAGTAAAGCGTGCGTAAGAAAAACGACTGCGATATTCGCTTAGTGGGCTGCCTACACGGATTTTGTCTAGCACAGATTTTTTAGATGATGTTTTGCGATCGCATCACGCTCAGCAGCCAGCTGGCCATCGTCGCTCGACGCGTCAGTCTAGGCACAAGCTGATCGACGGAGTACCCCTTAAAGCCCAAAAAAGTTTTGAGCAGCTGTTTATTTTCCTTAGGAATAGAGCGCGTTAGCTGCACCGTTGCCGGGCGACTCTCAATAAAATTAGGCGGTTCAGGATACTTCTGTCGCCAGGCGCCGTCCACTTCTACAGCCGACCATGACGCAGTCTCGTCATCGTAGCGATACCCCAAGGTCTGCCATACCAGCTGATTGACTGTATCATCGGGCAGCTCATTGTTTAGAATTGCCCAGAGGGTTTCGGTCGTTAAAGGAGGAAGATTAGTCATCATAAATCCGATGATACCAACCAATTCAGCAGGCCAGACGGCGAGCGGCTCCCAGAAGTCTCAGGCTCAGAGCAGTCAGCCTGATAACCAGCCTTTATCCCAATCGCCTTTAGCTCAACTAGATAGCCAAAAAATTTACAGCCAAAAAGTTCAGCAGGCACTCACGCTAAACGGAGCAGAGCTCGGCATTTGCCCGGCGTTTGCAAACATCCGCCCGCAGTTCAACATTCATAGCTTTGCCGCTCTGCCGTCTACCAATACGAAACTGTGGGAGCTGCTGGCGGCAGGTGCACCGTCAGGTACTGTGGTCATTGCCCGGCAGCAGTCGGCAGGCAAAGGGCAAAGGGGGCGCACCTGGCAGTCTGACGCGGGCGGAGCATACCTGTCTTTAGCACTAGAGCCTGACTGGCCAGTTGACCATAGCGCTCAGCTTACTTGCCTCAGCGCTTGGGGCATTGCGACAGCGCTCAACAACTTGGGCATTAACGTCAAAATCAAGTGGCCCAACGATATTTTGTTCGAAGGGAAAAAACTAGGCGGCATCCTGACCGAGACGAAGCTGGCACAAAGCATTCAAAAAGCGCCGGAAGGCAGCTGTGACGATATACCTAAGCCGATGATAAAGCAGGCTGTCATTGGGGTTGGCATCAATTGGCACAACCCGGTCCCTGAAACCGGGATTACGCTGGTCAATATATTAGAGGGAGATAAATCACCTCAACTTGGTAAAAACAAAATAAATTGTTTAGAGAAGCTAATTGCGCTGGTGCTTAGGGGAATCCTTCAAGGAGTCGTTTTCCAACAACAGGTGGGCAGTCAAGTTTTCATGAAGGCTTACCAAAAATTACTGACACAAGTCGGGCAGACTGTTTCACTGGATAGTAGCGGCAAGCTATCACTCGCATTGCCTACTGTTGCTATCTCGGGAAATGCACTAGAAGCCCCACGCCAGGTCGGCAAAAAATCGGATGCCAGCCGGTGGGCAAATCGTTCCGGAGAGGTCATAGGCGTTTCAGAAGAGGGATACTTACAGGTCGCTCTGCACCAGGCCAAACCAGGCAGCGGAGTCAATCAGGATTGCAAACAGGCACCAGCAAAAGTACTGAAAACATCAGTCGATAATATTTTGCTGCTTAAGCCCAGTGAGATACACATCCGTTAAGATTATTTTGGGATTCATTAAGGTTTATGACTATGACTGCGCCCCAGCATGACGAAGCAACTGCATCACAGCAGGGCAATAGCCATTCTAATCAGCCTCAAAAGCTACAGAGATGCTGGTTTATCACATTAGGGTTGCTCGGTGGCTTTGGCTTTGTAACTAGCCAGATGAACTTTGCGATCGCTCAAAATGAATCCCTGACAACTGACTACACCGCAAGCGACCTCACCGCCGACAGCGATGTCAGTGCTACCTCATCTACTACCGAGAACTACACCGGCCAAAACTACAGCCTAGAGCCGGCTAACGTCATCACTCCGCAGCCTGCCTTTGAAATAGTTGCTGATAGCCAGCCCGCGCCCGTTCCTGAAGCGTTCATCGATGCGCCAGCCGTGCCAATGGAAGCAGCGGCATCTTTTGCTGCACCCGCTTTTACCGCTGCGCCTGCCTCCACACCACCGACAGCAGCATCTGCAGCAGAAAAACCAGCAGAGGCATCCGTACAAACAGCCACACAGACAGCCACACAGACAGCCGCCTCTACGTCATCAGTGTCCTACCACGCACAGGCACTGGGCAACCCCAGCATCAGCGGAGCCGAGAGGGGCTTTAGGGTATCGCCTGCCGTCTCATCGGCAGAATCGGCCACCTTTACCAGCCCGCAAAAGCTAGCGACATCGAAAACAACCACCGACCAGACCTATCGGCTAGCAGGGATGATGGATGCAGGCGCTGTAGCCGCACCAGTTTCGGCCTACGCCATGGGTCAGGCTAATCGCGCCTCGGCAAACCATCAGGCAGTGCTGGTATCTGACGCTCGGGCAGCTAGTAACGCAGCCGAGCTCACTGTCGCTGTCGCGGATGAGACGGCCATAGAAGCACCTGCATCTGCTGCTGAAGCAGCGCCAGTCGTTGTCCCTGAAATTTTGCCACCGGCCCCGGCTGCGCCTGTAGAACCGGCCACGCCTGCGGCGCCTCCTATTGTTGACGCTCCGGTCGTTAATCCAGAGCAAACAGCTGAGTCAGCCCCCGTGCAGCCGACCGAAATCGTACCGGCAGCACTCCCAGAAGGCACGAATCTGCCAGAAGAATATAACGATATTTTTGTTGACCCTACAGACTACAGCATCGGTGCCACAGAAGTTCCTGACATCATGGTCTCTGAAGAGGCAACTGGCTGTGAGTTTACGGTTGGTCAGGGCGGCGTGGTTCCGAATGGAGCCTGTGGCAGCCCAGCAGCGCCTGCACCCGTTGCTGCTGACGGTGGGCAATACGAAGCGCCCGTTGCCAACACGCCTGACTGGCAACAGCCCAGCGCACCTGCCCCCGTTGCCAGCGCACCCGCAGTCAACGTTGGGCCCGTCAGCTTCAGCGCATCTGGGATTCAGCTCTCTACCAGCGTCGCTGGCCGCGAATATCTCAACCGCTCTGTGCGCCCTTTAGTTAACCTACAGGCATCCGAACAGTTCATCTTCCCACTGGCTATTCCGTCTCCTATTACCTCTCTGTTCGGCTTCCGGATACACCCGATTACAGGTGACTATCGATTCCACGCAGGGACTGATATTGGTGCAGAACAGGGCACTCCGGTACTGGCTGCTCAATCTGGCGTTGTCACCACAGCAGACTATGCCGGTGGCTATGGACTGATGGTGGTGCTCCAGCACGATCTAGAAGAAACTGAACTGGAAAGTCGCTATGCTCACCTGGCAGAGATTTTCGTAGAGCCTGGAACAGAGGTCAGTAAGGGCGACATTATTGGCCTAGTGGGCAGCACCGGTAACTCCACAGGCCCTCACCTGCACTTTGAAATGAGACAGCTGACCGCCGATGGTTGGGTACCTGTGAATGCAGATAATCTGGTGCAGACTTCACTGGCTAATCTGGTCAAGGCACTAAACGATCCGATGGCAGCCATCAGCTTTAATCTCAGCGACTTCAATCTGAGCAATCTTAGAGCGGGCGGCTCTCTGAAGGCCCCCAGCTCTGAAATTCCCACTTTCCCAGGGGGACAGGGCAGCATTCCCTTCCGCCCAGCGCAGCCTAACGCTAGCTAACGATGGTGCGCTCTGACCATGGCGCGCTCAACAGAGCGGTTAGGGCGAGTCTCTTCGCTGACGGTCAAGGCTCTGGCAGTCAAGGCTCTGACAGTCAAGGCTTTCGGCACCTGCACGTGATTCGATTCCAAGAAACGGATGCGGCAGGTGTGATGTATTTTGCAAATCTTTTGACGCTTTGCCATGAAGCGTACGAGGTAGCTTTGGCAGCAGCAGGATTTGATATTACTCACTTTTTCTCGCGGGAGAACGCTGTGGCCGTGCCGATCGTCCATACAGAAGCAGATTTTTATCGGCCCATGCACTGTGGAGAGACAGTTGCTATTTACCCAAGAGCCACTCAGCTCAGTGCTCACAGCTTCGAGATTTGCTACAAAATTTATGCTGTAAGTTCTCAAATCGCTGAGACCGACCCGTCAGAACCAGCAGATGTAGAGCTGGCAGATGCAGATATAGAGCTAGCAGATATAGCACCAGCTCATAAAAGCCAGGCCCACAAAAGACGAGACCCAAGAGGCATCGCTAAAGCCCTAACCCGACATGTATGCATCAACTCAGCCACGCGGCAGCGCCAGCCACTCACCCCTGAGCTGAAGCGCTGGATTGAGTCTTTATCTGAGCCAACAGCCGCGAACGATTGAGCTTTCCCTGCGCATTTCGAGGCAGCTTGGGCAGCGCAATCCATCTTTTAGGATGCTTGTAGCGGCTGAGCTGAAGCCGAGCAGCGTTAGCGCTCACCAATGCTGACTTCAGGCTTTCCGGTGAAACTGTCTTGCTTGCAGGCACGTAGGCTGCGGTCACCACCTCGCCCCACTCGGCGTCCGGCAGGCCCAACACGCAGACGTCCATGACTTGCTGGGTGCTGCGCAGGGCAGCTTCTACCTCAGCTGGGAAAATGTTTTCACCACCGCTAATAATTTTGCCGCTGGCACGACCAGTGATGTGCAGTTCACCTTGGGTATCTAGATAGCCTAAGTCGTCTGTGTAGAAGGTGTTTTTAGCGAAAGAAGCGGAGGGAGCGTTGTAGTAGCCGTGGGCGATCGCACTCGAACGCACCACGACCTGACCCACTTCATTCGGCGGCAGACGTCGCCCAGCTTGCTCGATTTGCACAGAAGCATGAGGCATAGCATAGCCACTACTTAAGCTACTCGGCTGTTCTGTAGCAAAGGCGGCAAAGGACCTAAAGAACCCAGGGGTCATCGCGGTAACCATGGCCGCTGTTTCGGTCATACCGTAGGACAAACAAAGCGGCAGGCGGTCGGCAGCAGCTCGCTTTAGCAAGCTTGGCCAAGGCGGTGCCCCCCCTAGCAAAATGCAGTAGAACTGGCTGAGCCAGAGAGAACGACCAGCCCGGATAAGGCGTTCGAGCTGAGTAGGAACCAGAGAGAGAAAGGCACCAGGCAGCGGGGCAGCTGGCAAAGAATCAGGAGGCGCTGAAAGCAATGATTTAAAAGGCAGTAAAACCAGCTGCCCCCCGCTGAGGCTAGTACGAAAGACCTGCATAAGACCGCTGACGTGGTACAGCGGTAGAACGCAGTAGCTGGCAACCGGTTGGCCAGGATAAAAGTGCGCGCAGAAGCCGACGGCAGCGGCGACCAGTGTAGACCAGGTGTGATGGGCAAATTTTATTTGGCCGGAGCTACCGCCTGTCGGAATCAGAATCGCGGGCTCGCTTTGCCTATTTTCTAAAACATCAGGCATTGGCCGTGTGTAGGTAGAAAATCGGCAGCGACGAGTGGACGGCCAGGTAACGGTTGGGCTCACAAGACGACTAACAGACTGCCATTCTTGCTCGCCCCAGCTAGCATTCGCCAGGGCGATATCCCAATCGGCCAAAAGCCCCGCCCAAAAGCCAGCCAAAAATTCTAGCGGCTCACGTTCAGCCAGCAATAGCATCGGCCTAGCATCGGGCTCAAAAGCATTTTCAGCGGCATGCTGCTCTAGCTGTGCCAGTCGATCTTTTACTAAATCAAACCACCGCAAGTCCGCCTGTTCTGTCACCAGCCAATCTCGCCGCAGTCGTGCCCACAGCGTTTGCGGCGTCATCGAATCTGCTAACTCAACCGCTGCCACAGGGCCTCCCAATCCGGATCGTCTAAACCATCATTGGGCAGCCACTGCTGCGTACCCATACCGAGCACTCGCTGAGGCGCTTGAGGCAACAGCTTTTTCAAATCTGCGGCCAAATCCAGTAGGGCCTGACGCCCTATATCAGTCTCAAACACGGATGAAATTACAACGTCAATTGGGTAGTCCTGACAAAACTGTAGAAGTCGGCTAGGCGAGCCTAAAATCGCGGCCTTTACAACGTAGATACCGCGCCAGCCCCGGAAGTAATGAGCTTTTAGCTGATCTAATGTGGTCACCGATTCGTCGAGGGCGATCGCACTCTTATACCGATAATCCAGTTTGATCACATCTTCAAAACGAGAGGGGGGCAGCGGCTGCTCGATAAATTCAATCCGATGTCCGAGGCGATCGCACTGCTCTAACCAATGATGCGCCGCCAGCTCATTAAGGCCGCCGTTGGCATCTAGTCGTAGTTTTGCCCCCAGCGGCAGCTGCGCCATCAGCTGCGAAAGCCAGGCCAGCTCTGTCGAAACTGGAGCCACACCAATTTTCCACTTAAAGGTGCGATGACCCATCGCCCATAGCGCCGACCATGACGACAGCGCCGCTGGCCCTGCGGGTAGCAGCGCGCAGCAGTGAGCAGTTTCTAAATCAGGACTGTGAGGCCGCTCAGCTAGATTGTTAAACGCCACTTCAAAGCCAAACTTGCAGGTCGGCAGGGTTGGCAAGATTGAGAAAATATTATCGGCAGAGAGAACGGCAGGTAGACGCTGACAGAAGGTTAAAGCCTGCGCCTGGGTTTCTGTCCCAAACCAGGGGAGAGGCGCAATTTCGCCAAAGCCCACACGACCAGCGGCGTCGCTCAGCTTCAAAACAATCCCTTCACGGCAGGTCCAGGTACCGTGCTTCGTCTTCAGCACCCGCCGAAAAGGCCGCCGGTACTGGCGAAATTCAAAGGAGAGTTCAGAGCAAGAACGCATAGGCAAACAACCTTAGAGTTGACACCCAAAGGAATTACTGGGGAAGTGATTGAGCAGCTGGCTAAAACGTTCTAGATAGCGCTAGCGCCAGAATTAGCAGCAAACCACTCCAGAAATGAAAGTGAATCGCCAAAAACTTAGCATTGCTGACCTTTGCAGGCTGGTCGTGAAAGCTCAGCACGTGACGACACAGACGAACAGCTGCGGGTACGGCCCCTAACAGGATAAGGGCTGTGAGTGGCAGAGCGCCCGAGGCGAGCGCTATCAACACCGTTAATAACACCGTGACGCAAGCGACGGGTAGTAGCGCGGCCCCTGTTTGAGTGCCCAGCCGAACAATGGGTGATTTTTTCCCAGCACTTAAGTCATCCTCTACCTGATGGAAGTGCGAGCAAAACAGTACGAGCGTCGTTGCGACACCCACAACGAGCGCCGCTGGCAGCAGTGGATGCTGCCAGCGCCAGGGTTGCAGCCAGCCAGATAGAGGCCAGCTCTGCACCTGCGAGTAATAGGCCGCACCCACCGCCAACGGGCCAAAGCTCAAAAAGCATAATATTTCACCTAAGCCTTGATATCCCAGGCGAAAGGGAGGGCCTTGATAGAGATACCCCAGCACACAACAGCTCAGCACCATCGCCAAAACAGTAGCATCCTGCTGCCAAAACGAAATTGCCAAAATACCCAAAATGCCTGAGAGCAAGGCAGCATTACCTAACCAGAAAATCAACGCCCGATTACGAGTGAGATTAACCAGCGAGTGGTGCTTGTTTATATCAATTCCTGTCTCAGCATCGAACACATCATTGCTAAGGTTTTCCCAAACCAGCAGCATAATTGCAGACAGGGCAAAGGTCAAAAATACGCCCCAGTGAAACTGACCCGTCTCGGCATAGGCCACTGCGCTGCCGACACCGATAGGCATGACGGCAACGCAATACATCGGCGGCTTAATAGCAGCTAGCCACAGCTGACGAGAAGATTGAGCCGCCTCAGCAGGCACCATCGTTGACTCAAAGGTATGAGTAGGGATGGGATCAGGATTGGCCGTGCGAGTGGTCATAAATTCAGAGAAGTTAAGGCTGAGTTTTAAGCGGTAGGACATAGCATAGCTCTTTGTTTACAGGCGACTGAGGCGGAGAAAGAAAACTCAAAGTTGCAGCTCCAAAGAAAAATCCTAAGAGAAGTCTTAGAGAAGTCCTAAAGAAGTCCTAGAGAAGTCCTAGAGAAATCCTAAAAAGAAGACACTGCCACAGCCTCGGACTGCATCAAAAAACTTTTGTGTTATAGAGGTTTTACCAATCACTTTTATTGATTTCTCTGCTAGAGTTCATTTCGATCAGAATAGAGTTCATGGCGATTAGAGCACCTGTCACGAATGGGAATCGACAGAGGCTCTCAACTCAACCGGATTTAAGTAAGCGTTTTAAGCAACATGGTTCCTCCCAACAAAACAGGCAACAGCATCAACGCCAGAATAGACGTGCCAAAGCAACCGTCAGAATCTGGTGAATCCGGTAGCTCAGCGGCTGAAGGCTCAGCGGCTAAAGGCTCAGCGACGGTGGCAGAGGTCGAGCTGGATGAGCAGGTTGAGGCAGGGACTGAAGAGACCGCAGCTGAAAAATCAGACTCCCTGGCGAAACGCATCTTTAAGCGTCCCTCTAAGCTGGTCGTTCTATGGGCCAGTCTTTTGCTAGGAGGCAGTGCGATCGCCTATTTCAACTTCTCCCAGAACGCACCCAGAAGCCTGTCGCCGACAGGGGCGCAGCTAGTTCCTCAAAGCGCACTAGCTACCGTCACACTCACCACGGATGAACTCACCTGGACCAAGCTGAGACAGTTCGGCACCCCAGAGACTCAAGAGCAGTTTGATGAGCTGCTCAACCAGTGGAAGGCGCAGCTATTTACAGCCAACGGCTACAGCTTCAAGCGAGATATTAAACCCTGGATTGGCGATCGCGTCACCCTCGCCTTCCTGCCCTCACAGTTGGATGACAGATCAGACGCCAGCTCAGATACGAACTCAGGCGTTAGCGCTCAGAACGGAGGCCTCGCCGCAGCCGCTCAAAATCTGGTGCTGGTCATCCCCATCGCTGATGCGGCTAAAGCCGAAGCGCTGCTCAAGTCAGACAGCATGGCGCTCTCTACAGAAGCGCGTAGCTACAAAGGGTTCTCGGTTCAAACCATTACTGGCTCAAACGAGCAGACGTTCGAATCTACCGTTATTGGCAGCGACTGGCTGTTGCTGAGCAATACCGCAGAAGGCATTGAGCAAGCAATTGACACACACAAGGGAAGACGCTCTTTGCTAGACAGTGCCGGATACCGAAAAGCGGCCACTCGCGTAGAATCACCGCAGCCCAGAGGAAAAAACTTCGCTCAGATTTATCTGAACATTCCAGCAGCCACCGAGGCGATGGCGCCTCCGGAAGGAACGACTAATCGCCCCAATGGCAGCCTGGTGCCGCTACAGGGCTCGGAAGGCATTGTAGCTACGGCGCTAGTTGAATCAGAAGGCATTCGATTTCAAGGCACGAGTTGGCTTTCGCCCAAAAACGATCTGGCCTACAACGGCCTGCAAAATGAAGCGAGTGAAATGCCTGGGCGCCTACCGGGCAATACGCTGCTGACCATGACGGGCAGCAACCTACAGCAGTCCTGGCAAAGCTTTAGCGAGAGTAATACCTCACCGCCCTTCTTCCCAAATCCGCAAAATCTGAAGGCGGGGCTGCTCACACAGACCGGGTTGGACATTGATGAAGACATCATGCCCTGGGCGGCAGGCGAGTTTGCGCTGGGCCTACTGTCGCCAGTTGCCCCAACCGCAGCCGAGCCTGACAATCCAGCAGCTGAGAGCCCAACAGCCACCCCTGTCGCCCCACCGATGATCAACAGCTCGCCTTTGTTGATGATGGTGCAAACGAGCGATCGCCAAATGGCCGAATCTGTCTGGGCTCAAATTGACGATGTTATGGTCAGTCGCTATCGCTATCAGGTAGAAACCACTGAGTTTGACGGCGGCTCGGTCACCGAGTGGATTTCGCCATTCCAGGGGGTGCAGTTTAGCCGTGGCTGGCTACCTGGGAACGTGGCCTTTTTTGCGGTCGGTGATGGGGTAGCAGAAGCGATCGCCCCTTCACCCGACCAGCCGCTCTCTAGCACCCGCACCTTCCAAACGCTCACCAGCAACGCACCTAGACCCAACAACGGTCACTTTTACATCGATCTTGAATCCATTAATACGCTCGGCGGGGCCTTTCCGCTGCCGCAAATTCCAGAAGAAGGCCCCACCGCGGCTATTCGAGCCATTGGGCTGACAACTGAAGTCGGCGATCGCACCATGGACTACGACCTGTATGTGAAGCTGATCAAAGCAGCCAAAACCAGCCCGCTGTAATAGGCGCTGTCAGTAAGCATATTCACGCAGTGCACGTGAAGTGTATGTGAATAGTCTGATAAACTCGAAGATGGCCTTGTAGAGCTTGAGCGCCTGCCATGGCAGGCATTTTAAAAGTTCTTATAAAAACCGGCTAGATTCGGCAGTTTGGAGGATAAATACCCCGTGGAAACCACCCTCGGTTTAGAGATTATTGAAGTCGTCGAGCAGGCAGCAATTGCCTCAGCTCGCTGGATGGGTAAAGGTGAGAAAGACATCGCTGATGAAGTTGCTGTAGAAGCAATGCGTGAGCGTATGAACCAGATTCATATGCGCGGCAAGATTGTAATCGGTGAAGGTGAGCGGGACGACGCACCTATGCTCTACATCGGTGAAGAGGTGGGTATTTGTACACAGCCTAACGCCGCTGAATTGTGTACACCTGACGAACTGATTGAAATCGACATTGCAGTTGACCCCTGCGAAGGTACCAACCTGTGCGCCTACGGTCAGCCTGGTTCGATGGCGGTTCTAGCCATTTCCGAAAAAGGCGGTTTGTTTGCCGCACCTGACTTCTACATGAACAAGCTCGCAGCCCCACCGGCGGCTAAAGGCAAAGTAGATATCAGCAAAAGCCCCACTGAAAACCTGAAGATTTTGGCTGAGTGCCTCGATCGGTCAATCGACGAGCTAGTCATTATCGTTATGAAGCGTGAGCGTCATAACGACCTGATCAAAGAAATTCGCGAGGCGGGTGCTCGCGTTCGCCTCATCAGCGACGGTGACGTTTCTGCGGCTATTTCCTGTGGCTTTGAAGGAACCAACGTTCACGGCCTGATGGGGATTGGCGCAGCCCCTGAAGGGGTGATTTCCGCAGCGGCTATGCGCTGTCTTGGCGGTCACTTCCAAGGTCAGCTAATCTACGATCCGGCGATTGTAAAAACAGGCCTCATCGGCGAGAGCAAAGAAGCTAACCTAGAGCGCCTGTCTTCGATGGGTATTACCGATCCTGATAAAATCTACAGCGCTGAAGAATTGGCCAACGGCGAGAACGTCCTGTTCGCAGGCTGCGGCATTACACCTGGCACGCTAATGAACGGCGTTCGCTTCTTTAATGGCGGCTACCGTACTCAGAGCCTGGTTATCTCTAGCCAGTCTGCCACCGCTCGCTTTGTTGATACGGTGCACATGAAAGACAAGCCCAAGCGTGTTAGCTTGCACTAAGCCAGATTGCACTAGGCCTAAGACGCTAAATCAAGAGCGCAATATCACCAATAGTGACTGGAGCGATTTTGTTTAAGGCGCTCCTTCTCAAGAAATTGGAGCAAAAGACGCAAAGTATAACAACTTTGCGTCTTTTGTTGATCTTTATGCATTAAATGTCTATATCTCTGAAGATGGAGTTTTGTTGAGTTTCCTTGAGATAGCCCAAGGTTATTTAATACGGTAAGAGAGAGCCCGTTGCTCACCTGACTATATGGATAGTGTGACTATTCAGTAGTGACATAGCTTGGCTGGCCGGAGGTTGTTGCCTTTTGCTGTAGCGCAAGCCGTGTAACCCAATAACAAGAGAAGTTTCTTCAATAATAGATTCCTTAGGAAGCCGCATGAATATTGCCGTCGTTGGGCTCAGTCATCAGACTGCGCCGGTTGAAGTCCGAGAAAAACTGAGCATTCCTTCTGCTCAAGTTGCTGATGCGATCGCTCACCTAAGCAGCTCGCCCACCATCGAAGAAGTTTCTATTCTCAGCACCTGCAACCGCCTCGAAATCCACATTGTTGCTAGCGAGATTGAGATTGGCGTTCGCGACGTCATGCGTTTTTTAAGTGACCACAGCGGCATTGATCCCAACGAACTTCGCCCTCACCTGTTCGTACTGCTTCAGCAGGATGCGGTCATGCACCTGATGCGAGTCGCAGGCGGACTCGACAGTCTGGTACTGGGTGAAGGTCAAATTCTCTCACAGGTGAAGCACGCCCTTAGCCTGGCACAGCAGCACAAAGGCGTTGGCCGAGTGCTTAACCGCTTGCTAAAAGACGCCATCAAAGCCGGTAAGCGCGTCCGCACGGAAACCAACCTTGGAACAGGCGCAGTCTCTATTAGCTCTGCGGCAGCTGAACTCGCCCTGATGAAGGTCGAAAGTTTTGACGACTGTCACATTGCGATTTTGGGCGCGGGTAAAATGGCGCGGTTGCTAGTACAGCACCTGATTTCTAAGCGAGCTAACAGAATTACGCTGCTCAATCGCACTATTGGTAGAGCCAATGACCTAGCAGCGCAGTTCGGCGATGTTGATATCACGACTGGCACACTCGATGGCATGCTGGATGCGGTTGTCGCAGCTGATGTGGTCTTTACCTGCACATCTTCAACAGAGCCCATTTTACATCGGGAGAATTTGGAACCGGTCTGTAACGGCAGCCAGATTATGGTATTTGATATTGCTGTGCCTAGAAACGTCCATAGCAACATCAGTGAAATTGACGCGGTGTTTGCATTCAACGTGGACGATTTGAAAGCGGTCGTAGCACAGAATCAAGAGAGCCGCCGACAGATGGCGCTAGAAGCCGAAGCGCTACTAGAAGAAGAAGTGGATGGGTTTATGGATTGGTTGCGATCGCTCGACACCGTTCCCACCATCAGCAGCTTGCGCAGTAAGGTCGAAACTATCCGCGAGCAGGAGCTAGAAAAAGCGATGTCTCGCCTGGGCTCAGAGTTTTCGGAAAAGCATCGTGGTGTGGTAGAGGCGCTAACCCGTGGAATCGTCAACAAAATCCTGCATGACCCGATGACACAGCTGCGGGCACAAAGGGATATGGATGCGCGCGATAGGGCCATGGAAACCCTGCAAGTGCTGTTCAACTTAGAAACCGCTTCACGTAAAAGTGTCGCCAGTCGTAAGTAGTTTACAGCTGACTGATAGCCCTCACTTTTTTACAGCTGACAAGTGACCAAATCTACAGAGGCCCCCCAAGAAATATCTTGGGGGGCCTTTAGCTGTACAATCGTTTATCTCGAAAATCGTCACTTCCGCTACATACCTGCTTATGTTTTCTAGACTACGCCGCTCAGTTGGCCGCTTCTTCAATAAGTCTCGCAAGATCAACCACGAGCCGATTAATAAAGTGAGCTTGCTGGTCATCATTGTTCTAGATTTGTTCATCTTGGGCAGCGTCTTTGCAGGATTAGAAGACATTAGCCGGTGGCCGCTAAGCCCTCAGCAGACCTATCCCTGTCAGCAAGAGTGGCAGCAGTACCGGAACAGTGACGCTGACGATAAAGACTACAGCATGATCAGAGAGAACCTGTATTTTCCAGAGGACGACTTTTCCTACAGGCCGCCTAGCTATCAAGAAGCCAGCGAGGGGCATTTAGGAGACGTTTCTAGCATTTGCTTGCGGTACGAAAGAGCAGAGAACGCACTTTCAACCTCAGCGAGTAAAACGCTAGCAAAAAGCATCAACGATACGCAGGCCGAAATTGATTCATTTACCAATAAGAACATCAACATTCGTCAGCAGTACGATTCGACCCTGTTAGAAGAAATTGCCGGGCAGTCGCGTGAGCAGTCTATTAACGATGTTAGCGCTAGAGAAGCCAGGCAAGAAATTGAACAGAATGAACGGGCGATCGCGCAAAGACAACCGACTCTCGATACCCTCAAAGCAACGCTAGTAGCAGCACCTGAAAGCCAGACTTTTCTGAATCTGCTGAACGATACAGAGCAATTCAACAGCGTAGATGAGGCTTATCAGCAGGCCGCTTTCTGGTATCCAAGCATTCAGCTACTCTTTCAGGGCATCTTCCTTTTACCCTTGATTGTCTTAGCCTCAGCTATTCATCAAATCGCCCAGCGCAAAAACTACGGCTATATCGCGCTTATTAGCTGGCATTTACTGGTTATCTTCTGCATTCCACTGCTGTGGAAAATATTCGAATTCTTCCAGTTCGGATTTCTTATTCAATGGCTGATAGAAGCCCTAGAAGTCCTGCTAGGCGGCCTACGCTTTTTAGTGAACTATCTACAGATTTTGCTATTTCCAGTCATTGGCTTTGGCATCATCAAGTTCTTTCAAAAATTTGTTTTCAACACTCGTTTGCAAGCGGCTAACCGGGTTCAAAAAATGCGCTGTGTCAGCTGCGCTAAAAGAATCCGTAAATACGACGTATACTGCCCGCACTGTAGCTACAAGCAATATCAAAAGTGCCACAGCTGCCACAACCTGACATACCGGCATCTACCTCACTGTAAGCACTGCGGCAGCAATCAGCCCTTAGATCTCTAAACAACCGAACAATCTGTCAAACGATCTAACTTGCAGACGATCTGCTGAGACAACAACCCAGAATAGCGGACAATAGATAAATCAACTGTTCATACTACCTGTAGCACTCAGCCCCTGAGCTATGATTCCATCCTATCTATTCTGGCTACCGCGTACCTTTTTTCGCTGTCTGTCTCTACTTTTAGTGCTCAGCCTGACGGTTAGCTGCGCAGCAACCGCAGCACAGCCCACTGACGGCAGCTACAGCTACAAATCACCCAGTTCAGACGGCATTGGCAAGGTCTACTATGGCCGCGAGATTGCGAACGTGATGGGCTATCAGGGAGCAAACTGGCTTGCCAGGCCCAGCCGTGCGACTGAAGAGCGCTCAGATATGGCAGTTGACGCGCTAATGCTTAACAAAGACGACGTTGTTGCCGATATTGGCGCGGGCCTTGGTTACATAAGCTTTCAACTCGCTCGCTGGGTAAAAGAAGGAAAGGTCGTAGCAGTAGACGTGCAGCCTGAAATGCTGGCTCTGCTAGAAGCAGAAAGAGACAAGTATAATGTTAGTAACATTGAGACCGTACTAGGTACCGAGTCGGATCCCAACCTACCCGCAGAGAGCATTGATATGGCGGTGATGTTCGATGCATACCACGAATTTGCTTACCCTGAAGAAATGATGACAGGTATCGTCAAGGCGCTCAGGCCAGGGGGCCAGGTTGTACTCGCCGAGTACCGGGCAGAAAATCCGCTGGTGTTGATTAAAAAACATCACAAGATGACACAAAAGCAGGTAAAAAAAGAGCTAACAGCCGCAGGGCTTAGCTGGATTAAGACAGATGATCGCCTGCCGCAACAACATCTAATGTTTTTTGAAAAACCAACATCAACGCTAAAGCAGGCTGATACCTAAGCAATTTGGCAAACGCTACAGCCGCTGAAAGCGAAATCAATAGTCTAATTGAGAATTTTTTAGCGCTTATTTTGTCTCAGCAGCTTTCCCTTCAATATGTACGAAAAGGAACAGAAATTACGAAAAGAGACAGAAATTATCGTTGAAGGGGAGCTAACCAAATAAGACTGCAAAACACAGAGAAACTCAAAGGTGACGCGCTACTATAGGAGCAGTATCTAACGTTGCAAAAGATAGGCATTACCTGATGACGGTCGCCAAAGACAGACCCATAACGCTAGAAGAGTACCTGAACTATGACGATGGCACAGATACTCGCTATGAACTAATTGATGGAATGCTGGTTGAAATGGGTGCTGAAAGCGACGGCAACATTATGATCGGGACTTTTCTGATCATCGTTTTTTCACGGTTCATTCCTTATCAACTAATTCGTCGTGGCAGTGAAGTCGAGGTTTCGGGCAATCTTGCAAACACTCGAATTCCTGACTTACTTGTGCTTACAGAAGAGGGGCTGGCTGCTGTTGCAGGAAAGAAACGCTCCCTGATTACGTTAGATATGCCTGCACCAGCTCTAGCAGTAGAAGTGGTTTCTAGTAGTGATACGGACAAGGCTTCGCGAGAGCGAGACTACGTAACCAAGCGTAGAGAATATTCACAGCGAGGTATTTCAGAATACTGGTTAATTGACCCGGTTGCGGAAGTTGTTTTAGTATTAGCGCTGGTAGACGGGCAGTACCAGGAGCAGGCTTTTAGAAGCAGTGACTCCATTGCATCTTCTGTCCTACCACAGCTGACTCTAAGCGCTATGCAGATACTAAAAGGAGAACTGTAGGGTTTTGGATATTCGGGGCAGATTACAGATGCGATCGCACCTTTTAAGTATTGGGGAATTGCCTTGACAGCAGCTGTTGTTATTAGAGCAATATACACCTGGTGCAAGGCAGAAGCGGGATTCTCGACAAATGAGTGCTTAGCAGGTTCGCTTCTTCACAGGTTCGCTCTTCATAGGTTCGCTCTTTACAAATTCGCTATTTACAGAGATTAATGCTTAGCCGATGGATTTTCAATCCAGTCAACATAGGGCAACCCATCTGGATTTATGTCTAACTCTTCTCGGCGTAGCGTTTCTTGCGTTGTCACCACGTCATCAACAACCTGTTTCCGAATAGAAACATTCTGATAGGGTGTTACCTGGCGACAGACTTCTGCGCGCTCTTCGTAAATAGCCATACTCACAGAACCATCTTCAGCTACTTCCGCTTGATCCACATCTATGCGCGTATCGCCGCCATAGATAGACTCTATCTCGATAACAATTTTCTCTTTTTTGACTGGCGTATTCGTTTCCGCTGTTTCAGTAACAACACGCTTAGAGATTCTCACCTCGCCCGTTTTCACGCGACTTTTCTGAGTAGATAGGCGTTCTTCGTACAGTGAAACAGAATGGCCGTCAGAGGCAGACTCGCTTACTGTAGCTGTATGAGTAGTAGAAGATAAAGAACCGCTAGCGCGGCTGGCCACGCTATTCACAGGCACGGTCAATTCCACCGGAACAGAGCTTTCTAGCGGCATCATTGGACGGCTAGCACCAGAAGCTACGGCGGCCTTTGGCCCAGAGGAATCGCCGTATGCAGGTAGCTGATAAATATCTTCTCGGCTCAGGTCTCTTGCGTACAGGCTGCCGGTGTTCGCTTCCTTTGAACAGCTAAGCATGGGCAGCAAAACGTACTTACTTTGGTCGAGATCAACAACCAAATATTTGATGCGGTCAGTCTCGTCAATCAGTAGGTCATGTACTCTGCCCACCATCTGACTGTCTTCACTGAACACACTTGCGCCCTTCAGGTCGCCACCGTCGAAGTAGATGTTGCGGTAGTTCGGGTAGCGATCGCTAATCCTACTCAGAGGCATGGCTGTAAGACCTATATGTAAGGTTAAATAACACACAAAGACTATGAAAGGACAGGCCTACTTTTGTCATCTGCCAGAAGAGCGAAACTGACACTGTGGCAATTGTAGCAATGCAGAAGAACGCTTAAAGCTAAATATGCTGTCTAAACATTTATTTTTAGATATCTTGTAAATCTTCAGATATCTGTCTCTTGTTATACAAAACCATGTTTCTTCTGATAGGGGAGTAGTTCTGTTGTCTCCTGTAGCATTGATCTACTCGAATCAAACGCTTCCATAGGAGCAGTCCTAGCCAGTGACTGTTTTCCAAAGCTAGTTCAAGGAAGCGCCTTCTCTGGCCGATGATCTCTGGCCAACCTCATCTGGCCAACCTCCTCTGGTCAACTTCCGTAACAGTTTGAGTAACTTAACAGCCTAAATATAGGGACACAACCATGACTTATACAGAAAGACCACCTGTCAACGCCGACTTACGTACTGCACCAACGCCCGTAGCACGTCCGGTGGAATATCACGATACTGTGCGCTGGGGTCCTATTCTTGCCGGTATCGTTGTTTCTATCGTTTCTCAACTTATGCTGAGCGCGTTGGGCGCAGTCGTGGGCGGTTTTGCCGCGGGTGAAGCTGCCGCTAGCACAATCGGTACAGGCATCGGCATCTGGGCAGTTATCAGCTTACTCATCTCCTTATTCTTAGGCGGTTGGGTCATGGCAGCGTCCTGTGGACCCATGAACAACAAAACAGCTATGCTGAACGCCACTATCATGTGGGCAACAACACTGGTCATCAGTGGCTGGCTACTAGCAAGCGGCGTCTCTGGAACATTCGGAATTGCGGCTGCCAACGCAGGTGAAGCAGTCGCTCAGGTAGCGCAGCCCGGCGGTATTTCTTTGCCTAGCCAGGAAGAAGTTAATGCAGCGATCCCTAACGTTAGCCCTGCGGAAGCCGCAAACTACGCTGCAACAGCCTCTACAGCTGGTCTTTCCTTCTTGATTGGAACATTGCTCGGCCTAGTTGCTGCATTGATAGGCTCTACAGTAGGGTCCAAAAAGCCTAGAGTTACAGTTCGATAGCACACTAGAGTTACGGTTCGATAGAACATCTAACGGCTATTGCTTCTGTTGTTCGATGGCTACGAAGAACTCGGCAATCCGTTGAGTTAAATCGCTAATAATTTGCTAAGCAAGAGGCGCGCTCCGTTTTGTTCTCGGAGCGCGCTTCTTGCTTTATTAGTAAAAAGTCGATAACAACTCTATGGGCTTTTGAGCGAAGTTACCTGATATGGTAAATGTCTTTCTACTAAGGCCATAGCACTAAAGGGACACGTCTCTCAAACTTATCTGCCCCCATTTATACAGAGACCTATCTTCCTTTTCTCTGAGGAAACATAGGAAAATTCTTTCTACATTGAATATAAGCGAGCCTGAGTGGAGACATAAAGCACTTGGGCAGAAAGAAAACATTACTCAATCAATGGAGAAAATAAGTATGGCACTTGTCAGCCTTAAAAACACATATCCCGATTACCGCAACACGTTTAGCGACAACAACCTTGGTCACCTTGATGACTATAGCGTATACGCTCAAGGCGAAGATAAGGTAGGTACTGTAGAAGACGGCCTTTTTGACAATGCAACTGGTCAGTTTCGCTATCTAGTTGTCGACACAGGCCTCTGGATTTTCGGCAAGAAAGTATTGCTTCCTATCGGCAAGGCTCAGTTCGATAACAGCAACCAGCGCGTATATGTACACGGTCTCACGAAGGAACAGGTAGAAAATTTGCCTGAGTACGACGGCAGCGAAGTGAATTACGATTACGAAGAGCGAGTCCGCGGTGTATACCGTGAAAACGCTGCGGCGCAAAGCGCCCCCGTAGCTGGCTACACCAGAGATAACTACAACTACGACTACGACAAGGACCTGTACACAGCGCCCGAAACCACGGATCGCAATCAGCCTATCCGCCTGTACGAGGAGCGCTTGATCGCTGATAAGAATCGCATGAAAGCAGGCGATGTCATGGTCGGTAAGCGTGTAGAAACTGAAACCGCCAAGGTATCTGTTCCGGTAGAAAAAGATCGCGTTGTTATTGAGAGAACGGCACCTACAACTACAGCTGCGGCTGCTACAGGCCATACCTTTAACGAAGGCGAAGTTGCGCGAGTAGAAGTCTATGAAGAGACAGCTGCCGTCCGCAAAGAGGCCTTTGTACGCGAAGAAGTTAGCGTACGCAAAGAGACTGAAGAAGAGATTGTTAGCGAAAGCGCTACACTTCGTCGTGAAGAGCTAGATGTAGAGACTGACGATAACGTTGAGCTAATCAATCGATAAAGCATAGCTGGCACGAGCAGCTGCTCGCTTTCTAATTTTAGGCTTTTCTAACTTTAGGCTTTAAGCCAGGTTTTGAGCCCTTTGAAAACGTGACTTTCTACAGCGTGTAGAAGGTCGCGTTTTCAGAGTTTTAGCGACGCATACCAGTCTGCATATGGCGTATTTTTTGCCATGTAGCGGTTGTAGTCTGGGGCGTTATCAGTCCACCAAACCGGACCTCTTTCACCTAAAGCAACCTTTGCTTCGTCAACTTGAGCCCTCGCAAATGAAAGGGCTTCTTCATTCTCTTTTTGTTTGGCCTGCTTGACTTGGCGTCTGGCGTTCATTAGCTGCTTTACCCAGCGCGCTCTAGTCAATTCATCTAAATGAGGATTAGTGCAGCGCCACAGTCTACCTTTTACAATAAAGTAACGGCCATCGGGCGTTTGAGGATACTTCACACGAGAACAATAAGACTATAGTGGGCGGATCTGAATCGTCCTTACATAAGCCGTGGGCTGCCAGATACCTTGCAGAACATCTGACAGCCCACGACTTAGTAACAGATTCAATAACAGAATAGCTATCTATTCTGCTTCAGGCGCGCGAACAACTGACTCAAAGTCAATCTTGCGATGGGTGCCATTACAGAAGGGCTGTGTCGTTGAAGCACCGCAGCGACAGAGGGGTACCATCTCTTTTTCAATGGTAAACTCATTGCCTTCTGCATCAACGAGTGTGAAAGGCCCCTTTACCAGGTAGGGACCACTGTCTTTAATAGTGATATTTGTACTGTCAGCCATGAAAATGCCTCTCAAAAAATTGAAGTGAAATCGAATGAATGAGTCGAACAGTGCAGATAGCAGCGATACGACTCGGGAATTAGTATATACGCTTATCACAAACTGAATGTGTCTGGCAGCTTACTGATTTTGATCGCGGATCTTTAAAGAGTAGCCGCGCACACATGCTGCAGATGAACTGTCAGGCAGGACAGAAAATTGCGAAGACAGTTGTGTCAGACGCTCGCACAAATCTTTCTATCGACAGAGGAAATTGTCTCTGAAGGGCGATGTATCTATCATACTGGTTGATGTAATTTTGTTGTATGTGGGAGAAGGCATGCTTCTAATCTGTAGCACACCCTACTCTCTTAAAAGCTATAGCGCTATGCCAGAGAATGTCCAAGACGTTTTGAATGTATGAGACACGGCATAGGCGCATCGCAAGCAAGTTTTCACTTTTACTATGACTCTCGAAGAAACAAACAATAACAATTTAACTGTAGGCATTCAAGAAGCACCCACTGGCAGTATGGGACAAAAGCTGCTAATTAGCGGAAATGCGATCGCACTTAGAATGTGGGACGAAATGCCCGGGGACGCTGAGGAAAAGCCAGCTGCCGCCCGTAACTATGAAACCGTAGGCTACGTGCTCGAAGGCAAGGCAGAGTTGTCGATAGATGGCAAAACCATCGTACTTGAGCCAGGTGTTTCTTGGACAGTGCCCGAAGGAAAGGAACACAGCTACAAAATTTTAAAGGCATTCAAAGCAGTAGAAGTAACTCATCCATCTGCTAGGGGCGATGGCTAAATCCAGAGACTAAATTCAGAGGCTAAATCCGGAGCCCGAGCTCAGACTCTAAATACCGGCTCTAATCACAAAACAGCAACTAACCAAATAAATAACAACAGGAGGCTCATTAATTAATGGCTTTATTTTCCAGATCAGAACTTCAAACGCTGACGAACCAACAGACGCAATCACCTGGTGTCTCAATCTATTTACCTACGCATGAAGCAGGCGCAGAGGTTCAGCAAGATCCTATTCGTCTAAAAAATCAGCTCTCTGAAGCTGAAAAACAGCTTAGCAAACAAGGAATGGGGGCAAAGGAAATTCAAACGCTTTTGAAGCCAGCCGCTGACCTCATCAGCCAGCAGTTTTTTTGGCAGCAGCAACAGCAGGGCTTGGCGCTCTTTTTAGCACCTAATTACTTTCAGTATTACGACATGCCAGTAGAGGCTGAGACATTTGTCTCTGTCGGTCAACGGTTCTACACAAAGCCCTTACTGCCTCTATTGACTAGCGATGAACTGTTTTACGTACTAGCAGCTAGTCAAAATCAGGTCACGCTTTACCAGGCAACCCGTAGCCAGGTACAACCTGTCGATCTTGGAGATACGCCTAGAAGCTTAGAGATCGCACTGCGTTATGACGATCCTTCTGAGTCATTGCAAGGGCATGGCACCGGCAAAGGCGGCAGCCAAAGAATCTTTCACGGTCAAGGCGGTGGTAAAGACAGCGAAAATTCAGACATCTTGAGATTTTTCCACCTGGTCTCTAACGGCGTTGAAAAGGTACTAGGCGGTCAGACCGCGCCACTCGTTTTTGTGGGGTTAGGCTTTCTGTTTCCCATTTATCAACAGGCGAACAAGTACCCTTACCTCATGGAGAACGCGGTTGATTTTCAGCCCGATCAGCTCAGTGAGAAAGAGGTACGCGATCGCGCCTTAGAAATCGTCACACCTCACTTCAACGCCGATCGCAAGCAGGCAAACGAGCAATATGGCAACCTTCTAAATCAGGACAAAGCCACTAGCGACCTGGCACAAATTCTACATGCTGCTTACAACGGCCAGATAGATACCCTATTCGTGGACAAGAGCGCGCAAGTGTGGGGCCAGTTTGATAAAGACAATCGTCGGGCGAAATATCATGACAAAAGAACAGCCACTAGCGACGAGTTGCTGACACTAGCAATCTCAAAAGCGCTCGCTAGCGATGCTAAAGTCTACATCTTAGAAGCCGACGAGCTACCAGCAAAAGGACATGCGGTCGCAACGTTACGATATCCCATCATGATGGAAGCACAGACAGCGGCTGTTGCATAATAATCATCAACCTGCTCCTTTTTCGGATCCTTTTCTGAAGAAAGAACCTGATTCATAAGCACGCGCAAGGGCGTCTTCTACAATGTAACTTTTACAATGTAAGAAGACGTCCTAGCACGTGCTAATAGGATCTATCTCTCGGAGGAGCCGCTATAGTATATAGAGTTGATTTCGGTACAGAGACCGGTAGGTAGCGCGCTACCTATTGTTGCTAATTTGCCGCACAGTGGGCTTTACGTGCCTCCACAGATCGAAACAGCTTTTACAGAGCAGCACAGACGAACCCTACCCAATTCAGACTGGCACCTACAGCCGCTGTATCAGTTTCTGTCTGAGCTAGGCATTACGGTTATGCAGGCCAACTACAGCCGCTATGTCGTTGACCTCAATCGGGCTATTAAGCCGCCTTTGTTTGGGTCTTTTTGGACAGCGATAGTCCCTGAACAAACTGCTTTTAAGCAGCCGATATATCTCCAAAAGCCCACAGCAGCAGCAGTAAAAGAGCGAATCGACCGATACTATCGGCCCTACCACCAGAAGCTGACTGAGCTGCTTAACGATGCGATCGCCCACCATGGCAAAGTCTACTTATTTGATCTACACAGCTTTATGGGTCTAATTACCGACGATATTTGCCTAGGCAACGCCAATGGAACAACTTGTAGTGAAAAGCTGATTAATATTGTAGAAGAAAGCCTAAAAAAACAAACGTATCAGGTTGTTCAAAACAAAGTATTTACAGGCGGCTATATTACTCGGCACTACGGCCTGCAGCCAAACGTAGAAGCTTTACAAATAGAATTACGCTACACCAACTATCTCTCCGACGAGCAGATAGAAAGTGAGGCGATTCCTAGCTGGAGAGGAGATAAGTTTGAGCAAGCAAAACAGAAGTTAAAAGCGGCTTTTGCAGAGATTATAAGGCAGGTAAAAAGTGAGACAGAGAACCTCTAGTTCGAGGTATCTAGTTCAGGGCATCTAGTTCAAAGCATCTAGTTCAGAGCACCTTGAGAAATACTCGCTGGTAAAGCCCTAATGCCCGGCTCTGTCCACGTGTTCAAGATATCTTCTACTAGCAGCTCTCTTAGCCAAACCTGCACAACCACTACGATTGGCAGCGCTAAGAACAGGCCCAAGGGGCCAAAGAAAATTGCACAAATTACCTGAGCAACCAAAGCAACAGCAGGCAACAGCGAGACCTGGCGCTTCATGACCAGCGGAGTGAGTACCGTACCTTCTAGCTGCTGAATCGCAAAATACAAGCCCACAACAGCGGCTCCCATCCACGGGGCCACACCAAGCCCCATCAGCACAGGTGGAATCAAGCTGAGCACCGGGCCGATGTTAGGGACTACGGTGAGTAAGCCAGCAATAACAGCATTCACCAGCGGTAGCGGCACGCCAATGACGGCTAAACCAGTCGCACTAAACACAGTGATAATGGCCATGTTGAACAAAATGCCAATAGACCAGCCAGTCAGCGCCGACTCGCATTCGTCAATTATGTTGTCTGCGCGACCGCGATAAAAAACAGGAAAAGCCAGCAGCAAAATACGTCTGTATGCCACCGGGTTCGCTAGCAGCATAATGGTGACAACTATCACTAGCAAAGAGTTGATCAAAAAATCTACAGAGCCTGTAAACAACGCTAACAGGCGACCAATCCAGGTTGGACTCATCTGTGCCAGCTGCGGCATCAGATCAACCAGCTTCGTCTGTGCCAGCGCATCACCTGGAACCATACCTCTCAAACCAAGATACCAGCCCTGAATACGGTCAAGGCCCGTCTCTGACAGCTGCGTATATTCTGGAATTTGAGCTATGAGCGTTGGCGCAACAAACCAAACAATCGCCGTTAACAGATTCGCCAAGGCAAACAGCGTAATGGCAACTGCCCAGCCTCTAGCGACAAACCGCTCTACCTGTTGCACCAGCTTGTTAATCACAGTGGCAAAGGTGATAGCGGCAAACAGCAGCAACAAAACCTGCTGAACCTGCCAAAGTAAGTACAATAAGCCAACAATACCGATCAAGCCTAACAGCTTACCAAACTTCACTCAGGCCATGCTCCTTTACATATCGATTGACATCATCTGAACATGTAGAATAGCCGATAAAACAACGAAAGGTCCTCTATCACAGGAGTTAACCTTATTCGCGTACAGTTTTCTCACCTATTCGCAGAGAGCTTTTCAGATCCTTTCACCATTACTCTTGCAGATATTCACCCTTGTAGATATTCAAATGTACAACCGAAATATTCAGTAACAAACGGTTTCTGTGTGCGTGTTCTCGTTATTTATCTCAGTAGCTTGCGCCGAGCCGACGCAAATCGCACTCGCCGCTCTCCAGACAAAGCGCCCTGTGGCTCAGACCATTTATCTAAAATGTCCTTGACCAAGAGCTCTTTAATCCATATTTGGCTAACAATCACCAGCGGCAGTGCTAAAAATAGCCCCAAGAATCCAAACCATACAGCAAAAATGACCTGTGCCATCAGCGCTAGTGCAGGCAGTAAAGATACCTGCTTTTTCATCACCATTGGCGTCAAAACATTACCTTCTAACTGCTGAATAGCTAGATAAAGGATGACCACACCGCCCGCCGTCCAGGGCCCGATAGAAAGGCTCATTAGCACCGGCGGAATCACGCTTAAGAAAGGGCCAATATTAGGAATAAAGGTAAGACCGCCCGCCAATAGGGCATTCACTAGCGGTAGCGGAACACCAATCAGCGACAGCCCAACACCACTAGCAATCGTGATTACTGCAATGTTAAACGCTAGCCCCAAAGCCCATCCCCCCAGCGCATCTTCGCACTCAGCAACAATCTCATCGGCGCGCCGCCGGTAAAACTTAGGAAAAACTCTAATCAGTATCCGCCGATAGCTGCCTGGATCAACCAGCATCATAATCGTGGCAACCACCACCAGCAAAAAGTTAACGAAAAAGTCAAGAGACAGCGTAAAAAATTGCATTGCCCGGCCCACCAAATTCGGGCTGAGCAAAGAAAGACGAGAGAACAAATCGGTCAGGCTAGTTTCTTCTAGAGCGTTACCTGGAACGTAGCCTCTATACGCCTGATACCAGGCTTGCAGCTGCTTGAAGCCTTGCTCTGAAAGGAAGGTATAGGCAGGCAGCTGATTGGCAATTGGCGGAATGATGAATCTGAGAATAACAACGGTAACAAATGCGATCGCAGCTAAAACAATAGGAACCGCTAGCTTCCTCGGAATGTATAGTCTGCGCAACTGCTGCACCAGCTTATTGATAACCGTGGCAAAAACAACCGCTGAAAATAGCAGTAGTAGCACTTGGCGCAGCGTCCACAACAGATACAAAAGGACAACTAAACCGACTAGGCCAGCTAATCTACCAAACTTCACGCCTACAGTCCTCTATAGCTTCCGAGTTGCCAAAACCTTCTCAATTGCAGCGCTACCTAAGCGGCTTATAGCTATCACATCTGCTAAAAGCCCCTGTCAAACGAACCGTCAGACACAGGCTAGATAACAAAATAGATCGATCAAAGCAACAGGCAACGAATGAGTAAAGGCCTAACGCATTCAAGGTTCAACACATCTAAGGTTCAACGCACCTAAGGTTCAAAACATTAAAGACATTGAACGCAAGCTAAATAGTAAAAGCCAGCGCTGACAAAATATCTCTGCCCAAAGAGCCGTATTGCTGGCTAATTTGGCATAGCTTATGGCAGACATAGCAAAAGACCTAAGCAGACTGGCAAACGTTATAGGCTGTAGAAAAAAGTCAACAAAGAAAAAAGTCCTTCTACCTGACGGTAAAAGGACACAGTTAAAGAAAAAAGCAACAAGTGTTTTGGCAAAAACAAAAGCGTTGGACTGACTAGAACAAAGGCTGTGACATATTAGCGGCAATGACTAGTAACGATAGACAGGCAATCATCAGACTAGACATTACAGCAGACTTTGCGACCTGCTCTACAGAGAAAGAAAACATAGTGAGACCCTTTCCGCTTGAAATGAAATGCATATTTGCCCTACCACTATGATGTTTCAATTGACAGAATGGCACTTGTATTTATACGGAAGGTGATCAGCCGCAAGCAATTCAAGCCTTAGCGGCATTTGAAGTGGAGCGAGCACTGGTCAGAATATCCACGACAATCCCTAATGTCTGGTTGAGATGAGTAAGACCATTCGGCAGCTGGCTGACAGGGTCAATAGGGCCGGTTGGCCCGTTGTGACTGACCGGCCCTAATGAGATAAAACGCACCCGCCCCACCAATCGCGCTAAGTTCCAATGAGACCAGGTCGCTAGAGGCCAGCGCTTGGGAAACATAACCGCGCCAACTTTTGCTAGCAAATCGCGATCACCACGCAAATGATAGAGCCGATCTATCTCAGAAACGCCGTTATTGCCGCTGACAACGCCTGCTAGAGAAATCACCTCAATCGGAACATCTAAAGCATATTTAAGATAGGTCACCGCGCCTAGAGCGACCTGTGCGCCGCCGCTGTAACCGAGCAAAGTGACTGGCACACCGGGCTGATAGCCTCTCTGCCTGAGGCTATTCAAAATGACCTGCGCGGTGCCTCGGTTAAATACCGGACCGTAGCGATTATCGGTAGAAACCGCTACCTGGAAAGTATTGCGTAGGTTGATAAAAATATCGAGCGGACTCTTAGGATTCCAGTTTTCGACCCGATTGATCAATCGCCAGACTCTGGCAAAGGGCCGTTGAATCGTCAGCGGGCGGTTCAATGCAGAATAGGCCATGATGTCTTGAATAAAGACCATATCTGCCGGCAGCGCAGCGGCCAACGTGTCTAAAAAGTTTTGCACTCGCGCCGGGTAGTCAGCGCAGCTTTGAGAAATACCATCTAGATAAACAACGTAGCGCTTGGGACTTACGCGCTGGCTACCTGGCTGCTTTGCTGAAGAATCGCCGCTAGCAGGCGCGTTTAGCTGATCAGGGAACTTGCAAGGAATATGCGTTTCGATACCATCGCCATACCAGCCAGCCCACCAGCCTAACGCTTCAAAGGGCGACAGCAATCCGGCAATTAGTAAAGCAATCAAGCTCACCCGTGCCAAATCTATGACAACCTTCAGCAGCTTGCTATTAAAGGCCAGGTACCAGTTCAACCACCGCTCATTCATGGGAGAGAGCAGCACGATAGCACCAACGGCTAGCAGAATAACAGCACTCAGCTTAATTAGACGGTTTCGCATAGAATACGAGCTTTAACAGACTCCGATAGGAAGATAGCTACAATAGACTGGTCATACAAAGGCTATCAGGTCGGCTGCTCGTTTGGCAGAAATTTGAGAAAAGCGCCCAATGCTTATTTACGGGGGTTCATAGAGGCGCTGCGTACGCTTTCTTCAATACTTTCAATCCGCATAGGTTCTCTGGTCCCCTGAGCCCTGAGCCCCTCGTACAGCTCTTCTGCCAGGCGGGTACGGTTCGTGATCAAATCTTCTCCGGCGACCCAGTTGGTAATCCATTGACCTAGAGAAGCAATCGGCTGACCGACTGTTTTTTGCAGCAGCTGAATCACAATCCATCCTATGGCAGCACATTCAAACGCCTGCCATAGGGTCAGCGTCGTAATCGAAGCAATGCCCACAACGACTGCCAGCAAGGTCCAAATTGAAAGTATGACAAAAATAGCGCTGCCAAAGTAAGGCATGATAACCAGCACGCCCAGCATTAGCGGCGCGTAGCTAAATCCCAGCGTCCGGACAACAGCTGTAAAGGGCAAATAGCCAGCAAAGGAGATATACAGAATGGTCCAGATGCTCAGCGCCCAAAAGCAGTAGCCCAGCACGAAGAAAATCGCCGAGATACAAAGGCTGAGGACAAAGCGCAGGGGTCTGACCTGATTGACGAATAAAACAACTATCTGGCTGAGCGATTGAGCTAGGCCAGCGACAAAGACAACGGCGATCGCAGCCAGCAGGCTATTGGGCTGATTTTGCAGTGTTTGAAATGTGGGGGGGTGAAGTGCGATCGCACCTCTAATCAGTTCACCAAAATGGCTGAAGGCGTCTTTTGTTACATGCAGTTGAGCAAACAGCTGCGTCATGTTTTTCGTCGTTTCTCCGCTAAATTAATCAGGCCTTAAAGTGATCAGATTTTAATTAGTTGGTGGTTCATTGGCAAACGAAAAGGCTCACTCTATCTTTCGGGCTGAAATAATCGCGAGTACGACAAGAGCAGCAATCAGGAAGGCATTCAAGACATAGAGTACTTTGCGGACTATGTTTAGGGGAGCCATTGCCTTCTGTAGGGGGATAGTCGCCAGTACAGTCCAGGCATCATCTTGCTGAGGGCTTTGACTAGGCTTAAAACCACTGTAGACAACCAACCACTCTTCGCGGTTTGATGAACCAGATTGGAATAGGTGAGCATAACTACTTTCGCCAGCTCTGGTGTCAACGATGACTGAACGTAGTCCGCCAAAATCTTTTAGCTCAGAGATATTCTTGCCAAGCTGCATACGATCAGAATGGACAACCACCACACCAGTAGGGTCAACTACAACCGTTTTTTGGTCTGTAAGCGCATTAGCATAATAAGAGCGATCGCAATTACTCACTGCAGCAGATGACGATTGAGGCGGTGTTAATTCGTAGCACAAGAGATTATAAGGAGCATTATCGACAATAACCTTGCCGATAAACGCTACTGTCTTAGCATCTCCTTTTTGAAATGAAGCCGTGCTGCCTAGTTGAACAAATCTCTGTTCCGTTTTTACAAACTCAAATGGGCACGGACTGATTCAGTCTTCTGCAAGTGAGAAAAAACACCTGGCAACAGTAATTCTTCATCTTCATTCAGACGCTCTTACTCGCATCTCGTTGTCTTCAGCCGATTCAACCGCCGATAGAAAGATCTATCACCGGCTATCGATAAAGGCTAAGCATTGAACGATAAGGATGCGCGCCAGGGACGAACACGGCCACGCGGAATGTCTCTTCTTTGACGTGCGATCGCCTCGCAATTTCATGAGTCAAGCCGGCTCCAAGCAAGGCATCTAACCTCTTATAAGGATTTGCGAGGAAATCGCCTTCTGAACTTGAAGTAACATTTTTGTGAACAACATGCTTCCAATTTGCCTGATTTCGGCCTGCCTTGAAGGGCTGATGAATGACGTACACAGTATTGCCATTTCCGGAAATAATCTCGCTATCTAACTCCACTATCCGAATTGACGATAGTGGAGTTAGATAGCTGGATCATGAACGAGTAAGTGCAGAGTGACAGTTCAAAGTGACAGTTCCAACAGAGTCGTATAGCGAAGTCATCAAAACGAAACAGATCAACAAAGTAAGCGAAGCAAAATAAAATCACCCAGATTGTAGCGCACGAGATTATGTGCCGGTTAAGAAGACGTAATCCTTCGAAAAATGAAGTGATTCAGCATATAAGCTATGCTATTTCGTACTATCTATGATAAATCTGCTTCAGAAGCCGCTTTTTAATCCGATACGTTGTCCGTCATCTGTTACATAATTTCCCATAACTGATTATCCATACTTCTGTCAAAGAAAAATTTGTACTGACAAGTAAATGAATTTCTTTCCTGTTTATACAAAATTCTATTGATATATTTTATTGGGCATTGAACTTACCTCACTAGGTTCGATGCCCTTCTGAAAGTCTCACGATTGATCACATAGTGAACCGCTAAAGGATAGACATGACAACTGAGTATTATGTTTCCATGGAGGGAAACGATGCCAATCCTGGTACAGTGGAGCGCCCGTTCAAAAGCATCGAGCGTGCGCTTCAGCTAACCGAAAGTGAGAAGCGAAGTATTTATTTGCGCAGAGTGACTTACGGTATTAGCGACGGACTTTATTGCGCCGACCAGGTATCTTCTGAGATTCGACAGCTGATTGAAGAGCAATCAGAAGATTAGAACAAACCTTGCTGTGAATTGCGCAGCAAGGATTAGATAGAGGTTTAGATTTAGATAGAGGTTTAGATACTGAACCAACAAATCACTAGATAGACTACTATTGGCCTGCCTACCTCAGTGTTCTTACTTTACTGAGGTAGGCAGGCCAAATCGTTTCTGTGATCAGCATCAGGTAGTAACAACTAGCTTATAAGATTCATCAGGTTCTAACGGCTCGAAACGGGCTCGAAAACATGAAATTGCACTTTCATCAATTTTCAGCGCTCCTGCGGGCATTGTCTGCGTCCGAGCAAGTACTCTTGCTTTCAGCACATCATCTGCGCAGGTAACACAGTGAAGAAGAGATGTTGAGCCAATAGAACGAACCTTCTCACGCGCGTCGTCTCGGCTTGCTCGACTCCAAAAGCCGAAGTCTAGAATGACATCTTGCCCCGATCTCAAGACATACGCAGCAAAGGCCCAGATTAACTCGCAGACCCGGTTATGATAGTCTTCGAAACATTCCTCAGGTGGGTCTTGTCCATAGAAGAAAACAATCCATTCATCAAGCGTAAAACGTACTGCCCCCCGCTCCTGTTCTAACTGGATTGCATACGTTGTTTTGCCCACACCAACAAAGCCGTGAATGAGATGAGCAGTCGCTGAGCCGCATCTATGAGACAGTCTATGAGGAGATAGCCTATGAGATATTGTCATCCACTCCACCCCCTTGAAATCAAGATCTCATTAAGTCAAAATCTCACGAATCAGGCGACATCTGTTCAAGATGTGCCAGATGCGCTTCGCCCCAATCGCACAGGGGCTTTAAGATAGGAATAATGCTACAGCCATGTTCGGTAAAAGAGTATTCTACGGTAGGTGGATTACCCGGCTGCACATCTCGCCGGATGACATCATTTTTCTCCAGGCTTCTAAGCTGTTGCGTCAGCACCTTCTCACTAATTTCAGGAATAAGCCGATTGAGTTCACCAAATCGCTTTTTCCCATGACGCAAATGCCAAAGAATCAGCAGCTTCCATTTACCATCAATGACCCCTATAGTTGCTTTGATGAATACTGCGCCTTTTGGCTGCTCTATCGCCATCTAAATTCAACTCTACGTCTCAACACCATTTGGCGTCTGTTATATAGCTAACAGTACAGAGCAGAAGCCGTACCGCAGAGCACACAAAACACACAGCCATTTGTCAACCGACCACAACCGACTGACCGATGTATTTTCTCACTATTGGCTATATACCGAAAGTACTTACCTCAAAGTAAGTAGCAAGATAAAGACGACAAAGCTTTAAAGGCCAGGTAAGAGGTCAGGTAGCGAAGCACGAGTTACTCTGCATAGCCGATAACAAAATGGGCGTTGATTCACTTATTTCCGACTCTTCTAGAATGATCTCCGTCAGCCAGCCGAGTAGGAGATTAAGAAAACAGTTTTAACGACGTAATAGTCGTATGTTTCGTTGACAACAAAGTCGAGATCCCAATTACTGTCTATCAACAGTCAGCCCGGTAGGGTGAGGGTCTTGCTAATTTCCCTCGAACCATCGCCATCAACAACCGCTAGAGATGTACAGACTTGGGCTGAGATAGTTTGTCTTAAGCTAAATAATCCAACCGTAGACACAACTGTAGAGAACCGTAGACACAACCGTAGAGACTAGTGAGGTAGCCGCAGCAGGCATCGTTTTTTTCCACTGACGCTCTCATTAACGTTAGAATCTCCCGTAAGATAAACATGATCATCTTCAGGGTCTTCGAGTTTTTCGAGAACAGCGTCACTCGCAGGAAGAATAAAGCGCATCTGTAGGTGCATAGCGGTTATGCCAAAAGTCTCAGCCACTAAGCGTTGCGCTTCAAAGCCGTACGTCGTCTTGACATGTTCCTTTCGGTTTGTAAACCCTTCGTTAGCTAAAGTCGTTAGCTGAAGTGATGAATGCTCTAAAACGCGTGATTAAAATTTTGCGCTCTTACCTGTGGCTAGCTGTAGGAGCAACGATTAGTCTGCTCTTGCTAACAGGAGCAAACGCTCTGACACCACAGCTGTTTCGAAGAGGGATTGATGAGGGGATCGCGCAAAAAAATTTAGACGTCGTGCTAGCCACTGGTGCCATGATGGTTGGTGTCGCGATCGCCCGCGGTCTGTTCAACTTTGGCCAAAGCTACTGGGCTGAGTCAGTCAGTCAGGGCGTCGCCTACACGCTGCGCGCTCAGGTCTTTCGCAAAATAGAAACGCTCAGCTTCAGCTATCACGATCAGGCGCAAACATCCCAGTTGCTGACGCGCATTACCAGTGACATTGAACAGATTCGCACGTTTGTAGGCACCAGCTTACTGCAAGTGGTCAGCGCGATCGCAACCCTTACCACCATCGCCACGATTCTACTCATTATGAACTGGCAGCTCGCCCTGATTAGCCTCACGGCTATTCCACTTGCTGGCGTACTGCTATATCGGTTCTTTGGTCAAAACCGACCGCTCTTTGCCCAAGTACAGCAAAAGCTAGGCGATCTCAACGAAGTTCTAAGAGAGAATTTGCTAGGGGTGCGCGTTGTCAAAGCGTTCGCCCGTGAGCCTGTAGAGCTGCAGCGCTACACTCAAATGAACAGCTCTTTGGTCTCTGTATATCTCAAAACGCTCACGGCCATTCGCAACACCTTTCCGTTTATCTTTTTACTTAGCAACCTGATCACCATTACCGTCATTGGCTATGGAGGTGCGCAGGTGATCGACAACACGTTTACGCTCGGAGAGCTAGTCGCCTTCAATGCCTATCTGTTGTTTATTGTTCAGCCGGTTTTACTCATTGGGTTTGCAGCGCCAGTGATTGCCCAAGCAGCGGCCTCAGCTGAGCGCGTGTACGAAATTATCGACGCACCAATTGAAATTATTAATCGACCTAACGCTGCCTCGTTCAATCGGTGCGGCGGGCGAATTACCTTCGAGAACGTGTCGTTTCGCTATCCAGGTGCCACTGAACCTGCCTTAGAAAACGTCTCTTTTGAAACAAAGCCGCATGAGCTGATTGCAATTTTGGGTATGACAGGCTCTGGGAAGAGCACCGTCGTGAATCTGTTGCAGCGGTTTTACGATGTAAGTGAAGGAGCGATACGGATAGATGGGCGAGATGTCAGAGACTTTGAGCTAGAGAGTTTGCGATCGCACATCGGCATTGTCTTTCAAGAAACTACCTTATTCTCGGGCACAATTCAGGAAAATATTGCCTACGCCAAGCCAAATAGTTCGCTAGCGGAGGTGATAGCGGTCGCCAAAACGGCTCATATTCATGAGTTTGTAGAAGGGTTACCCGCAGGCTATGACACAGTTGTAGGCGAGCGAGGGGTTGGGCTCTCAGGGGGGCAGAAGCAAAGAATTGCGATCGCTCGGACGCTGCTAACTGACTATAAAATTCTTATTTTGGACGACAGCACGTCAGCAGTCGACGCACAGACAGCCGCCCAAATTCAGAGCGATCTCGATCGGATTATGCGAGAGCGAACCTGCAACGCTTTTGTGATCGCTCAGCGTATTAGCACGATTCAAAGCGCCGATCGGATTTTGTTAATCCACGAAGGAAAGCTTGCCGCGCAGGGGACGCATCAAGAGCTTATGCGAACCAGCGTGCTCTACGGCGCCATTTTGGAATCGCAGATGAAGCAGCCCGCGCTAGCAGCCGTTTCGTAATGGTTGATCACACTGTTCTAGCTATTTTTGTTTAAGTTCTCGCTGAGCCTCTCTACCCTATCTACGTAACGGTCTCCATGCCAGCTCCTGTCGCCCCAGAACACACTGACTCAGAACACATCGCCCCAGAACCAAAGGCAGCTAAATCCCCAAGCACAGTTAAGCGCTTTCTGGCTTACCTGAAGCCCTATCGAAACGATCTCCCGATCGCGATTGGGGCAGTGATTATTGGCGCATCCACCCAAGCAATCGGGCCTTTTTTGATCGGCTGGTCTATTGATAACTTGATTGGGCCCGGCAATCTGACTGGCTTAGTGCAGATGATTGCAGCGCTGGCCATCATCTACACCGTTGGCACACTTGCCATTCGAGTACAGATTTTGCGAGTCGGTACAATTGTTCAAAAGGTCCTTGCGCAGCTTCGACAAGACATTTTCAACAAAATTCAGAGTCTTTCTGTAGGCTATTTTGATAGGAGCGAAGCTGGCGATTTGATGAGCCGCTTGCTCAACGATGTCAGCGTTATCAACAACGCCTTCGGGCAGAGCATTCCACAAATTTTAGGCAATACGTTTAGCCTGATTGGCATCATCATTGCCATGCTGCTAATTAACTTTCAGCTGGGTCTGCTGAGCAATCTGGTTGTGCCTATCATGATCATTACGACCAGCATTTTCTCTCGCTGGGCGCGGGCCAGGTTTAGGGTTACCCGGCAAACGATTGGTGAGCTGTCATCGCTGATAGAAGAAGACATCAGCAGTGTCAAAGAGGCCCAGGCATTCAACCGGGTAGACTACAACATTGAAGCTTTTGATGCACTTAACAAGGCAAACAGAGATGCTAATGTAGACGCGGTGGTGGTGACTGCGGCTTTCCTACCCTCGATCGATTTTCTCAATACCCTAGCCACTGCAGGCGTGCTGGCATACGGCGGATATTTAGCGGTTACAGACGCAGCAACCGTAGGCACCGTGACGGCCTTTTTGCTATATGTGCAGCAGTTTTTCCGGCCTATTCAAATTCTCAGTCAGTTCTATACCCAGGCGCAAAGTGCGATCGCAGGTCTTGAAAGAATCTTCTCTTTACTAGACGAACCCGAGAATCTACAAGATAATCCTAACGCTATCGAGCTACCGCCCATAGAGGGCAGAGTCGAATTCAACCATGTCACGTTTGGCTATGTGCCCGGGCAAAAGATATTAGACGGTATCGACATCTGCGCTCAGCCTGGTCAAATGATTGCCCTAGTCGGCCCGACAGGCGCAGGGAAAAGTACCATCATCAATCTGATTCTGCGCTTCTACGACGTCGTGGGCGGCAGCGTAAACATAGACGGCATTGACGTTCGCGATGTGACTCAGGCAAGCCTGCGCCGCCAAATCGGCTTTGTCTTGCAAGACAACATTCTCTTTAGCGGCACCGTTGCAGAGAACATTGCCTTTGGCCGCCCGGATGCGGAGCAGGCCGATATCGAGGCAGCAGCGAAGGTGGCAAACGTCCACGAGTTTGTGACCAAGCTACCGCAGGGATATGCGACCGTGCTTGGAGAGCGGGGCGCGTCGCTTAGTCAGGGACAGCGGCAGTTGATTAGTATCGCCAGAGCGGTCTTAATCGATCCGCGTATTTTGATTTTAGACGAGGCGACTAGCAGCATTGACACGCAGACGGAAAAACTGGTGCAAGAGGCGATCGCAGCTATTCTCAAAAACCGCACCAGCTTCGTCATCGCCCACCGGCTCAGCACCGTCACCCAGGCCGATCAGGTGCTGGTGATTCAGCAGGGCCACATCGTAGAAAACGGCACCCATCAGCAGCTAATAGACCAGGCGGGCGTCTATGCCAAACTCTACGCGCTACAGCTGGGAGAAGATGATTAGCTGACATATCTCGGCTGACATATCTCGACTGAAACGGAATCGACTGACATGGAATCGGCTGAAGTAGCTCAATTGAAATAGACCGGCTAAAACAAGCCAGCTGAAACAGACTAAGTACGGAAACCCCTCCATACATTTAGCAAAGAACACCACCTGCAACAGCGCACAAAGCAATCTCTATATTTGGTACAAAATAAAGAAGCTCGACAGAGACGACTCGACAGATACTATAGTCATCCAACTTTAGGCATCTAATCGTAGGCATCCAATCGTAGGCATCTAATCACAGGTATCTGCTCAACGCGGATTACTGTCTGACCTCCAGTTCACCCCTTTCCAATCTATATTTATTCATCATGTTGTTATGTCAGCTTGAAATGCGTGCACTCGGCGGCGTAAAAGACGAGCCAGCCTATTACATCGTCGGGAGATACGGCTTCGACTTAGACCTTCAGGTAGAAGAAGACGTCTGGATTAACTGGCAAATTGCTAACCGAACGTTTGAGATTCCAGCCAAGGTGACGCAGCGGCGCAAAGAAGTTCATATGGACGGGACTAGCATCTTGTTAAATATGAGCGATCGCGAAAAGGCGCAGCTTGCAGCGCTTTATCCTAATGGACTAGAGGCATTAAAGGAAGGTGCAAGTCTGTTTCTCTTACGAATTTTTGTTGAAACAACAGACGAAGAAGCGCTGTACAAAATTCAAGAAGAGATTAGCAAGAGCAAGAAAATCTTGACCGGGCAGAAAAGGCTTCCTGATTCGGTATAGCTTCGATTCCGTACAGTTCCAATTCTGTATAGATTCCGTGTAGATATAGATTGAGAGACTGCCTGACTTGTGAGGCGATCGCACCGAAAGATCTTCGCTAGGATTTAACGCTATTCGCAACAGGGAGAAGGTTTCTACTGGTGAGGTTTTGAGCAAGCGATTCATCTATTTGTTTGATCAGTTGTCTGATTAGCTTACTCATAGCGTTATGGGAACAATAAACCTATCTGCGCTTTGTTTAGTTTATAGCTAACAGACACGCCTCTAATCAAAGTCAAGCAGGTTGCTTCTCTCGATAAGTCTATAGCGTAAACAAATTGGAGTTCCTATTGCGATCGCCCTTCCATAACAATCAGCTACCGATTTTCTCTAGCTGGTCATCTTTCTATAAAAGAGAACTTCCGCCCATACACTTTCTCTTATCTGGGCTGGGTTTATCTCTGTTAGCTGTTCACGCCACGCAGCCTGCATTTGCACAGCAGGTAAGAGCAGACCCCACCCTATCCACCACCGTCAACGCAACAGGCGATGACTTTAAAATCAGCGGTGGAAATCAAATGGGCAGTAACTTATTTCATAGCTTCGAGGAATTCTCAGTCCCGACAGGCGGTTCAGCCGCCTTCTTAAACAGCGCTGATGTACAGAACATTATCAGCCGCGTGACCGGCGATCGCTCTAACATCGACGGTCGCATCGAAGCTAACGGGCGTGCCAATCTGTTTTTGCTCAATCCTAACGGCATTGTATTCGGACCCGATGCCAAGTTACAGATTGGCGGCTCTTTTATCGGCTCTACTGCGCAAAGCCTGAGCTTTACTGACAGCACGGTATTTTCAACAACAGAAACCTCTACGCCTGCGCTTTTAACCGTCAGCACGCCTTCTGGATTGCAGTTTGGCCAATTATCTAGAGATATCGCCGTTCAAGGCACAGGCTATTCGATAGCGCGGCAGCGAGACTTTTCACTGGCCGTAACCAGTGGTTCAAACCTACAGGTAAATTCGGGGAATACCATAGCACTACTAGGCAACGGTCTCTCCTTAGAAAGTAGCAGAGTCTCAACAAACGCAGGCCGAGCAGCATTAGGTAGCGTTAGCGCGGGGGAAGTAGACCTAACGCCAGAGGCACAGGGCTGGCATCTTGACTACAGCAAAGTCTCTGATTACAGCGATCTCTCCTTTTCTCAATCGATTGCGGACGCAGTTGGAGCAGGAGGAGGACTCGTAACAGTTCATGGCCAGAACGTTTCAGTAGAGAATGGGTCGAGAGTTCTGGTTCAAAATCAGAGCGCGCTGCCTTCAGGTGGGATTATTATCAATGCTGCGGAGTCTTTAACCTCTACCGGACTCGATTCAGGCGATCGCAGTCGTATATCAGTCGAAAGCCTGCAAGGCAACAGCGGCGATCTGGTCATTTCAACAAAACAACTATCATTTGTAGGAGGAAGTACGATAGAATCCGATGCCCTCTTCGCACAGGGAGGGAACGTCACGGTGCAGGCTACCAATTCTGTCTTATTAAGCCCTTCGCCTACAGACCTGCGATTTACTAGCCAGATCAGCTCAGATGCTAATAGCACTGGCAATGCTGGAAACGTGACAGTGAACACCGGTAATCTGAGTGTTTTTGGAGGGTCTAGACTCGCATCAGTATCTTTCGGAGATGGCGACAGTGGAGATGTCACGATTGATGCTCAGTCTATCTTACTAGAGGGCATTAACAGAAGTAATTTTATTGCGAGTCTCATCAGCGCTGGAACTTTAAGCGATGGTGACGCTGGAGATGTATACATCAACACAGGTAGCTTAGAGGTTAAAAATGGCGGACGGGTTGACTCATCGACTAGCGCGTTTGGAGATGCGGGCAGTGTCACAGTTAATGCCTCACAATCAGTTAGTGTAAGTGGCACAGTTCCAGGATCAATCAACCCTAGCCTAATCATTTCTAGTGCTAACATTTTAGATGAATTACTACGCCGGAACTTCAACCTGCCAGATTTGCCAACAGGCAATGCAGGGAATTTGACTATCAACACACCTGTGTTGGCGGTGACAGAAGGGGCTGAGGTCTCAGTGAGAAATGATGGAATAGGTCGTGGCGGAAACTTACAGATAAATGCGGATTCGATTCGATTGGATGAAAGGGGCGGTGTGACAGCTTCTACTCGAATAGGCGGCGGCGGAAACATTAGACTACAAGCACAGAGCGCTATTCTCGCCAGAAACGGTAGTCGCATATCGGCTGAAGCTGGCGGGACTGGTGATGGCGGCAACATTCAAATCGATACGCCTTTTCTACTTGCCCTAGAGAACAGCGATATCATCGCCAATGCCTTTGAAGGCAACGGCGGCAATATTCAAATCGAGGCCCAAAGCGTACTGGGCACGGCCTTTCGTGACCAACTCACCCCAGAGAGCGATATTACCGCCAGTTCTCAGTTCGGGGTAAATGGCGTTGTAGCATTTACAAATCCTGCTGTAGATCCTAGTTCAGGAACAACCACGCTACCAAGAGATGTCTCTGATCCGAGCAACCAGATTGTGGCAGGATGCGCAGACAGCCAGTCTAGACAGTTTGTTGCTTCTGGGCGAGGTGGCCTCCCAGAGGCTCCAACCAGTCAGAGCAATCATTCCAATCGACTGTGGAC
>ERZ1740058.181-NODE-181-length-54472-cov-12.795946_pt1 | contig 54472 bp, 43 predicted proteins | sample MGYA00581745_ERZ1740058 | MGnify/ENA primary metagenome ERZ1740058 (study PRJEB43018, sample SAMN04849742) | marine metagenome | isolation source: floating plastic debris | place: Pacific Ocean | collected 2008-08-30 | study: EMG produced TPA metagenomics... | reverse complement strand
TGACGGTAGTAGATGCCGCCAATATTGTTGAGCGTAGCTGCCACTCCATTCTGATGGCCGATGTCTTGAAAAATATCTAATGCGCGCTGGTAGGAATAGAGAGCCTCATCGTCGTACCATAAAGCGTCGTTTGCACTACCAATACCGTTGCGCAACCACCCTATCGTAAGCTTGTCGTCTGCATCTACGACTTCTTGAATGTCTAACGCGACCCTGTAGTAATAGAGGGCATCTGTGGCTCTTCCCATAACGCTGCTAATGGAGGCAATATTGACGAGCGTCAACACTCTCTCGGGCCCTTGATGCGAGCTTAATAGGCCTTCCGCATGCCAATAGTAAAAGATGGCCTCACCGGGGTCTCCCAGCCTCTCATAAATGCCGCCAATATTGTTGAGCGTCCCCGCTTCCCCGACGTAATCGTAATTGCTTGCGGCTCGATAAGTGTCAAGTGCGCGCTCGTAATAAGCGAGAGCCTCATCGATGTTTCCCAGTCTCTCGTAGCTGTCGCCAATATTGTTGAGCGTATCTGCCACTCCATTCTGATCGCCGATGTTTTGAAGAATGTCTAACGCGCGCTCGTAGTAAGCGAAGGCATTGTCGGTGTCCCCCTGATTGCTGTAAGCGCGGCCAACATTGTTGAGTGAAGTTCCCACTTCGCGCTGATCGCCGATGTCTTGATAAATGGCTAACGCCTGCTGGTAGTAGGCGAGGGCGTCATCATCGTCTCCTCGACCGCTGTAGATGTTGCCAACGCGGTTAAGCACAGACGCTTCCTCACGCCGATTCTCCCCAGCTTGAACCAGGCCTAGCTGGCGCCCAGCTTGAACCAGGCCTAGCTGGCGCTGAAGCTGCTGTAGGGTTGATCTTTCGTCGACCTGGTTGTATCTCACGAGGCGCTGAAGTCGCTCGCGTATTAATGGCTCGTCAGCTTGGTTTTGTTCCCCAAAAATGCGCCGAAGTCGCTCTTGGGTAGATTCATTGGCCTGATTTTGTTCCTCGTTTTGTTCCTCAACAGCGCGCCGAAGTCGCTCTTCGATAGGTTCATCCGCTTGGTTTTGTTCCTCAAGAAAGCGCCGAAGTCGCTCTTGGGTAGATTCATTCTCCACTGACTGAGCTTCCATCGACTGGGCCACAGCAGGCACCATGACACTTGAGTTCGGGGCTCCTATCATCAGTATCCCTAGGGCAACCAGCAACGATAAGGCCAAGTATTTTAACTTCATGGTGTGGTATTGCTTTCCTGCTGAATTTTGCTGAGCCAATCATCAATCATCGTCACCCACCCCTCATCAACAGCCAACTCGGCATAGAGCGGCTGCGCCGTAGCGAGTCGCTGTGCCGTTAATTCATGCTGCTGCTGAGCTGCCGCCACCTTTGCCAGCCCGACCCAAGCTTCCGCCATGGTGCGGGTGTCCTCCCCTGCCTGGGCTAGCGTCACCGCCGCCCCATAGTGAGTCTCTGCCAGCCCCACACTGCCCGTCTTTGAGTAGCTCTCGGCCAACAGTTGATGCAGTATCGCTGGTACAGTTTCCTGCGCCACCAGCGGCTGCAAGAGGGTGATCACCTCCCAATACAGCTCCGCATCCCGGTAGAGATAGGCTAGGGCCAGGGCTTCATCCACCGGCTCTAGACCAAGGGCTAGCAAAGCTTCTACGTCCGTCGTCAAGTCTGCCGCCGTCGTCTCAGCGAGTTGCTGAAATGCGGCTTGGTAGTTCCAGTCATTGGCGGTAGTGACCTGTAACTGATAACGCCCTGCTGCTTCCAGCGGGGGGCCATCATAGTGCCAACGGCTGGCGGTCACCGTCGCCTCATAGATCACCGTGTCCCGACTTTCAGTCGTCGGAATTGCAAACGGGTCGCTGGATTCCGCTTCGACAAAGATTGTTTGTGTCATCGCGACCTGATACGTTGCCTCTGGACTCACATCGGGCCAGATAAAAGTAGGCATCTCACGCCAGACCTGGGGACTGTAGGGTACCTGCCCCGCCAGCAACTGCAAAAGGTCATCATCATCGCGGCCATCCAGTGATCGCGCCAGATCAGGACAAATAACCATCACCCCCGAGAGCCGCCCTGGAGTAACGGGCTGGCGTACCCCATTAGGACAGGTCACCCGCACCCGAGCGCCTTGGCTAGGCAGCAAGGCATCGCGGGGTTCTAGGGGCATGCGCGATCGCCCATAAATGTATATCCCCGAGTCTTGCCGCCGCACCTGCACGGTACCATCCTCGATGCTGTGAATCTGCGGGCCAGCGATCGCGACCGTGGGCCAACTGACCAAGGCGATCACGCCACTCAAGGCACTAAGAGTCAATTTAAGGCGATTCACTCGGCGCTTCCTCGCTAGGCTCGGGCAAAAATGAGGGCGATCGCTGCTCGTACACGCCAATCCAGGCATCTTCATCGGGGTTGCCGATGTTAGCTTCGATTAAGCAAGTTTCCCAAACGCGATCGGCGTCTGCGGTGCGGGCTTGGGCGTCGAGCACCTGAGCCATTAAACAATAGCTAGAGCCACGATTCCGCACAGCAGTTTCCGGTGGCAGGGCCGCCTCTAGCAGGCGAATTGCCTCGTCGAGGCGCGTTTCGGCTTCGGCATACCGCGTTTGCACCAGTCGCGCCCAGCCCAAATTCTTCAACAAGCTGTAATTAATCTTGACAAACTCTGTATCCGTCGTGCTAGTTTCAGCCACGATTGCGTTCAAACTTTGAATCAGTAGCGGTACGGCATCGCGAGTATCGCCCTGCAAAATGTAGAGACGCGCCAGATTGTTGTTGGCCTTAAGCCAAGTCAGCTCATCTACCGATTCAACATCCCGTTCGACCACAAACCGGTAAGCCGCGATTGCCTCGTCCTCTTGTTGTAAGTCCTCATACACCACCCCCAAGTTGTAGTGCGCCTCAGGATAATCAGGCCGTAAATTCAGCGCGACTTGATAGTTGCCCAGGGCACTCGCCAGACGGTTATTCAAATAGTGGTTTTCGCCTCTGTCGTTATAGGCGATTGCGATCGCGGGCAAAGCAATGTGGAGCCCCCCTACAACCACCAACACCCCACCGGCTGCTGCACAACTCCATTCTTGCCAGTGATGTTCAGCAATACCCCGTTGCTTTAGGAATTTTTCCCAGCCTTCTCGCCCAGATTGGGTTAAGGCCCCCTTACCGACAATCAGGGTCAGCGCACTTTGGGCCGCCAGGGTCAACGTTCCGGCAGAGGCCAGGTCACTACCCCAAAACCGCGACGCTGTATTCAAAATTAAACTAGCCGACACCGCCAAAAACGCGATCGACAGCCCATTCCACAGCCAGTCCAATTGCTGAGCTTTCTCTACCTCAAGAGAAGTGGGGACTGTCCACCACCACGCCGCTTCACTGGGCTGATATAAGTCTCGCCATTTTGGGAGTTGGTCATAAGACTCAATCAGGGTTTGGTGAGTTTTCAGGTCAATATCCAGAGCCTCTAGCCGCAAGAGTTCTTCAGCTGTGATCTGGCCATGCAACAATCGCGTTTGAATCTCGTCCCGCGCCAACAGCACCGTGAGAATTGCTTTCGACTGTTCGGCTGGGGTTATAGAAGAGAAAGAGTTGAGAGGAGCGATCGCGGCTTCATACGCCGTCAGCATCTCACAGAGGGGCTTTGGGGGCTTTGGGGGCTGAGGAGCCTGATCCATAAACAGCAGCGGCAGCAAAAAACCCCTCAACTATAGTCCACAAAATGAATTGCGAGAGTAAAACGAGCAGATTTGCACACTGTTGCTTGAACCCAAAACGGTTTCTGAACTCAACCACCAAAATCAATTCTGACAAGCGCTAGACCTCTTGCTAAGTCAGGGCAATCAGCCCTGATCAAAATGAGGAAACATCAGGATAGTCAAGTAACTGATTATCTGAGGTAGGATGCTGGTCGGAGCAGTACAACTCGAAAGGCTTTGAGCGTTCTTGCAGTAAAGTACCTCCCACAGTGGCTTGAACTAGTAAACCCGTAGGAGGACAAAGCAATATCGGAACTCTATCAAAGCCTGCCTCACTCGAAATGGGACTGCCAGTATCACGCTGTGTTTGTGCCTAAATATCAGCGTAAAGTTATGTCCGGGGAAACTCGAAAATTTCTGGGGCCGCTCCTCCATGATCAGCAGGTCAAAAGGAGTGCCGCATCGTGGAAGGTCATATGATGTCTGATCACGTGCATATGTACATTGATCTCCCGCCGAAGTATGCAGTTGCCTCTGTGATTGACTTTCTCAAAGGCAAAAGTGCTATTGCGATCGCTCGACAGTTCAAGGGCAAACAGCACAATTTCAGCGGCGAATCGTTTTGGGCGTTGGGCTATCCGGTCTCAACTGCCGGCTTTAAACTGGAAGCGATGAAGCGATACGTTCAAGATCAGGATGTGGCAGATAGGAGCGAACATTTCTACAGTCGGGTTAGACACCCTCGGCGAGGACACTCGCTCTTGGGGCGGACACACTCATCAAGCCACCTGCTGCCGGAGGTGACTAACTATTTCACCAGAAAACTTTAGAGGACTTTCCTTCATTGGTGAACCTCTCTACGAGTGCTCGACTAATCATCGAGCACTCACGTAACTTAAATGAGTCAATTAAGTTACCCACCCGCATAGAGATACCCACAATAATTTCAGTGAAAACAGCCTGAAACGCGGCAAATTCGTTCTCCAGGTTGGACATTCTACTGGGGTAAATTTGGGGTGATCAAATTTTGACATCACTCAAAGTATTTTTGTGCATGGATGACCACCCGATTCGTAATTGAACTATCGACTATTTCATAACAGCCAAACTCCCGAAAACAGTGGCTAATTCGAGATTCCCCAGGCGCTAAAAGCCTTACCCCATAATCTTTTCAAGCAAAGAGTTGGCCATAAGGGAACCCCATTTTCTCTCTGTAACTCATGCAGGCGTAATTCTACACCCAAATAAATCCGTGCCATTGAGATAAGAATTGAGATAAAGCGGCGATTGTTTCTCGATAAAAGGTCTCCGTGACAACCGACTCACCATTCTTCTTTGCCCACAAGCCAGTCCGCACAGTCAGTTCAACCCGAGACAGTGAATCAGCATGGAGCGTTAAACTTACCTGACCACAATTTTTCGGGTCAAAATGCTCATGAATTGGCCAGGTAATCGTCCTTGCTGCAACAGGCTCCATTCTCTCACTTCCGCAAATCCCAGCGCATGGAAGGTATGGATCGTGCTGAGAACGTTCTTACGAGTACCGCTAACTATAATTCGCAGAGGAATGGAGTCGGAAGTAATAGCTTCCGACTGCTGAGATGGTTGAGCACTTTCGCGAGCTGGAGGAGAAGAATCAGAATGCATAGGCTTTAGGGAGTGCCAATTAGTCACATTTCAACTAAAATGAAATGTGACTAATTGGCACTTTTGCCGGTGGTTCCCCTCTGACACAATCTGGGCATGGGGAAAGCAGGGAAAGCGCTCAAGCAGGTTATGAAGGCTTACTCGATAAGTCAGAATCAATTAGCTGAGGTGATGGAAATTGATCGCTCGAATATCAGCCGTTGGTCTAGTGAAACCAGGGATCCTGGCGCTGAAACTCTGCTTGAGATTCGCCGAGGACTCCGCAAAATTAACCCTCAAGCGGCAGAAGACTTTATCAAGTTCTTTCTAGATGAGCCTAATGAGGCCACCGAATAACTTTCTAAGAGGCTATGTTTCCCTACACATACGCCATCTTCATCTACGACTTGCTACAGCCGCTAAATCTTGCGCTAACACCTGGTGACGAGTGCGATCGCTCGCACTGGCGGCGATCGCACTCCAATCCTCTTGGGTTAAAACCTGACTCAGCACAGAACGAATCTCCGCATGAACCGCCTCCGTCATCTCCCACTCCCCTTGAGGCTTTGACAACTTGGCCTCCAGTACAGCGATTAATTTTTCCTGAATAGCGGGTTGTGGGTTGCGCAGACGCTCGAAGATAAGCTCCTGCCCTTTGGTTTCGGCGGCTTCTCTGCTAACGCCCAAGTCCCATTCTGCAACCAAGCGCTTCCAGGCGTGCGTGACCATTGAGCAAAGCATCGTGAAATGATTGTAGCCTTTGGGATTGGCCATAACGTTGCCTAAATGAGCGCCCCAATCATTGCCCGCTGCGATATCACAGCCCGCCTCTTCTTCTTGCCGGACCGCTTCCCTCAGCCACTCTTCGTCATAGGTGAATGTTTCCCAATCAAACTGCATCGTGACTTTCTCCTATCCTGGCAATGGGTTACCGTTCCGGCATCCTGAGCTGACCGTATTCAAAATAAACTAAATCATCCTTATCTGGGTCGGAACCAAACTCCATCATATTTTTCATATCGTAGAACCTCCGAGCACCTGGCAGTGAATGCAAGCCTATCCTCCCGCCATACCCAAGTTGCAGACTGCGCTGCCGAGCAAAATTGAGCAGCAGAGTACCCACACCTCTGAATGTCGGTGGCTGCTGAATCAGGACTCGGTTCCAAGGGGCGGAAGAGAGGGCTTCCACATAAACGAGCCGCTGACTACGATCAATCCAGGACCGATGCCACTGGGTTTCCAGGGTAATCAAGCCCTGAGCGACTCTCTCATACTCAATGGCATAGCTTTCAAAATTATCCGATGAGATGGAAATTCGCTTTTTTACTACCCAGTCCCAAAATTTATCCTCGGCTGCAACTTGCCGGAGCATGGGCTTCCAAAGCGTATCAAAATCGCTGAGATGAGTCTCGGCCAGATTAGTCAGCACCGCGTCAACTAAGCGGTTATCCTCGCCTCGAATCAGTTGAATCGGGAGTCGCAAGGCTAATACCGGAGGGTAAAAAGGTCATTCTTAATCATACGGGTGTACTAGCACTTGAGAGATAGGAGCTATACATCTGCAGGCCGCAAGCTAGCCATTTTGAGCTTATCGAGATACCGCTCCTCAATCACTTGGGAAGAATTACCGACCCATCGGGCAATCGTCGTCGAGGAGTATCCGGCTAAAGCCTGTAGGGTGATAAAAGTGTCTCGGCAGTTGTAGAGCGTCATATCGATACCCTCCTTGTTCTGCAGGCCCAAACTGCTCAAAACCCCATGCCAGCCACGCTGATTGAAATTCTTCTCACTGATGGCACCCCCCTTGGGGGCAGGAAAAACCAAGGCTTCTGGGTCTGGGGCCTCCGGGCGTATTTCCTGCAACAGCGCCTGCAACCGAGGGGGACAGGTAAACCAGCGCTTAACACTGGTTTTGGTCTCTTGCCGACGTTCCTTCTTTCCCGAGACCTCTACAATGCTCTCGTGAAAGTGGACTTTATCACAATCGAGGGTGACACTCCCCCAGCGCAGACCCACCGCCTCACAAGGACGACAACCGGTCCAGAAGAGGAATTTTACGAACGGTACATAGTGTTGATAGGTGAAGCCTCTCCCTTGGTGAGTTTCGAAGGCTTGAATAATCTGGTCTCGCTCTTCGGCGGAATAGGCTACGGGGGGAGGTGCCTTGGTCGGTTCCAACTCCAAATACATCCCTTCAAAGGGATTGGCAGCCACCATTCGGTGTTTCAAGCCCCACTTGCAGGCGGCGGAAAGCTGCATCAATGTTCGCCGCGCCTGGGACTGGGTCGTCACCTTGAGCAATTCCTGACGAAATTTGAGGGGGTCCAGCAGCCCATCGGTTTTGCATTTCTGCAGATGAGCCGTGACGGGATCATAGGTGCCGTTAATCGTTTTGGGAGAAGCATTCGGTCGCAGATACTCCACATACTTCTCCCACAATGTAATCAGCTTGGAGCGCCGACCTGAGGGTGCGGCATCTGGGGTGGGATTGCTGAGGGAGCGGTATTTCTGATAAGTGGCATCAAATTCGCCGTACTCAATATCCCGCTGAACCTCGAAGGCGATCTCTTGGGCCTTCTTCATATTGAGAGGACTGTGAGCCAGCCCGAGCGAGACGAAATGCCGTTTTCCCAAGTGGGTGAAGACCAGTTGAAGTCGATTATTCGAGTTACGAACCGTTACCGTCCCAACCTTTGCCTTGCGTCGGGTTCTGGGGCTGGCGGATTTCATGGCGCAACCTCTGTTCTGAGACGTAGGTTTACCCTTAATAGCTTACCCCAAGTTTATCTCAAACCTTATCTCAAAACACCTTCTAAACCTGCCTAATTGTGTCCAAAAACACCAAACGCGAACGAGCCGCATCCAAAGAAGACGACCACTAAAACCCTTGACACGCAAGGTGAAAGCCTTGATTTTCTTGAAAGCCGATGGCGGGATTTGAACCCGCGACCGCTCGATTACGAATCGAGTGCTCTACCACTGAGCCACATCGGCATAGCAGATTCACATTTTATCAGGATTGATGAGTTGTGGAAGAGACGATGACTCAAAGGGCCAGACTTTCAACTAACGCAGGGGTGACACAGTAACTGGCAGACCGACTACACTAGGGGTTGGCACGTTTATTGTTGTTGTCAGGCTAGCTAAGCTCCAAGAGTGAGCATTGGCTAGCGATCGCAGACACTCGGTTCAAGGCACGTTTTATGACAATTCGTTCGCGTCAACCTTTCCCTTTTCGCCGCACTGCTCAGGTGGCAACGTCGGGCCTATTGACAACGGCCTGGTTTTTGATGCAGAGCCTAGTGGCACTGCCACCAGCGCTGGCCCAATCAGAGGAAGAGGATGATCAGCTTTCTTACGGTGAATTCTTGGAGTTAGTGGACACCGGACAGGTGGAACAGGTTGACATCAATCCTGACCGGGGTCGGGCTCAAGTCACCTTGAGAAGTGACGGTGAAGACGATCCACCGCAAGAAGTCATTTTGTTTGAAGACGATGTGCGCAATCCGGAGCTGATTCAGCGATTGCGAGCTCAAAACGTGGATGTGGAGGTGCAGCCAGAGGGCAATGGTAGTGCATTCGCGTGGATTGCCACCAACACATTAATTATTATGCTGGTGCTGTTTGGGCTGCTGCTGATTTTGCGGCGCACGGCCAACAATGCGGGCGGTGCGATGAGTTTTGGTCGATCGCGAGCGCGTTTTCAAATGGAGGCAAAAACTGGCGTTCAGTTTGAGGATGTCGCCGGGATTGAGGAAGCCAAAGAGGAACTACAGGAAGTCGTTTCATTTTTAAAAAATCCTGAAAAGTTTACGGCAATTGGAGCCAGAATTCCCCGTGGAGTGCTGCTGGTAGGACCGCCGGGCACCGGTAAAACGCTGCTCGCCAAGGCGATCGCCGGGGAAGCTGGAGTGCCCTTTTTCAGCATTTCGGGTTCCGAATTTGTGGAAATGTTTGTTGGGGTGGGGGCCTCTCGAGTACGCGATCTGTTCAAAAAGGCGAAGGAAAACGCGCCCTGCATTGTCTTTATTGATGAGATTGACGCAGTTGGTCGACAGCGCGGTACGGGTATTGGTGGCGGCAACGATGAGCGCGAACAGACCCTGAACCAGTTGCTGACTGAGATGGATGGCTTTGAGGGCAACAGCGGCGTCATCGTCATTGCGGCAACTAACCGAGTTGATGTGTTGGATATGGCGCTGATGCGTCCGGGACGATTCGATCGCCAGGTGATTGTCGATTTGCCGACCTATGGCGGACGGCTTGAAATTTTGAAAGTTCATGCCCGCAATAAAAAGATTGCGGATGGCGTTTCAATGGAGGCGATCGCCCGTCGCACTCCCGGTTTCTCAGGTGCAGAGTTGGCAAACTTGCTGAACGAGGCCGCTATTCTGACAGCCCGCCGGCGCAAGGAATCGATCACGATGCAAGATGTGGAAGACGCGATTGATCGTCTCACCATTGGTCTGAGTCTGACGCCACTGCTAGACAGTAACCGCAAGCGCATGACTGCTTATCACGAAGTTGGCCATGCGCTGCTGACGACGCTTCTGAAGCACGCCGATTCGTTGAATAAGGTGACCATTATTCCTCGCTCTGGCGGGGTCGAAGGTTTCACGCAGTCGCTGCCGGATGAAGATGTAATCGATAGCGGACTCTATACACGCAATTGGCTGCTCGATCGCATCACAGTAGCACTGGGCGGACTCGCTGCCGAAGCAGAGGTATTTGGCGACGCCGAAGTGAGTACCGGCGCTGGCGGCGACATTAAACAAGTGACTAACCTAGCGCGACAGATGGTGACTCTGTATGGCATGTCAGATCTGGGGCCAGTGGCATTGGAAAATATGGGAAGCGAGGTATTTTTGGGACGTAACATGATGCCCCGTTCGGAATATTCTGAAGCATTGGCAGCCAAGATTGATAATCAGGTGCGGGCGATCGCTCAGCATGCTTACAAGCGGGCTCGCACTATTTTGCGGGAAAATCGAGCGCTAATTGATTATCTCGTGGATCGCCTGTTGGAAATTGAAACCATGGAAGGCGATGAGTTTCGGCAAATCGTTAAACGTCATATTGATATTCCTGAAAAGCAAACGACCCAGTCCTCAGCCGCTGTTTAGGATGATGCTTCTGTCGCCATTGTGCCGCTCTTCTGCGAATAGCGTAATAAGACCGTGCGCATGGCAATAGCCAATCGAAAGCGATATTGATTGTTCAATAGCCGCAATATTAGTGAATTTCAGCAACAAATCTGTTGGAAGTTGAGCATAAACCTTTAGCCTTAAGTTGAGGCTAGAGCATTTTTGGGCTTTATGAGATGTATCGTCTTGTTCATAGACAAAGGATTTCAGGACGAGATTACTGCCCTGTTAGTTCTGAGAATGTAATATTTGTGAACAGCGAAGCCTAGGTTGCTACTCTGGCAAAAGTAATGCCGCTAACGATTTTAGTTGTAGATGATGAAGAAGGTATCCGGCTGTCGCTGCGGGACTATCTTGAGCTCGAAGGCTATACTGTGGCGACCGCAGAAGATGGCTGGAAGGCTCTGGAGTTAGTTAGTCAGTGTCAGCCACAGCTGATTATTACCGACATCAGCATGCCTCGAATTGACGGATTTGCGTTTCTGAAGAGCTTACGTCAACAGCCCGCTTGGCGGCTTTTGCCAGTGATATTTTTAACGGGACGGACAGAGACTCAAGAGCGAGTTCAGGGTTATCAAACAGGGTGTGACGTTTATATCGAAAAGCCGTTTGAATTGTCAGAAATTGGTGCCGTTGTCAAAAATTTGCTGGCGCGATCGCAGCTGATTCAAACCGCGTGGATGCAATATCAGCGGCTGCCCGAACCGGTTCCTGCGGCCACGCCACCGCCGACTGTACCGCTGCCGAACTCACCTATCGCTACCAACTTTTCCTTAACTAATCGCGAGCAGTCGGTACTGGATTTGCTGTCTGAAGGCATGTCGAATGCTCAAATTGCAGCCACGCTCTTCCTTAGCCCTCGAACGATTGAGAAATATGTCACCAATCTGCTGCGCAAAACCGACACCAGCAATCGGGCTGAGTTGGTTAGATTCGCCATGGATCATCATTTAGTAGAGTAGTTGAACAGGCGCCCAGGCGCTGACAAAATTTAGCGTTGCGTAGGGAAAGTGTGAATTAGGGTCAAAACGCCCAGCTTTCTTGACTGTGGCCTAGGCGTTTGAATTTATCGGACTTGGGACAATCAGTGTGCAAGAAGTGCAGGTAAGCAATCAAGCCACCCATTAGAGTGACCATGAAATTGACGGGGCTCCGATGGCGCGCATGTTCGATGCAGTAGACATCACCCAATAAGGGCATTTTCTCTTGGGTGCAGATGCACTGCAGTCGAGCTCACTCTAACAGCTCTGCATTGGCGCGCTAGCGCTGCATTGCGGGCGAAGCCGATAGACATAATCAATGCCAGAGCGTTCACAATAGCCGAATTAGTTCCAGCATTAGGATTGTCTCTATTTCGTCTCCATCCAGTTAGGGCCAGCGTTGGCTTCAACCACTAAGGGAACTTTGAGAGACATCGCTGATTCCATCGTGTCAGTAATCTTTGGCTGCAATTCTGTCCACTCATCCGGGGGCACTTCAAACACCAGCTCGTCGTGAACCTGGAGCAGCAGGCGGGTTTGATACGCTTTCAACAATTTGTTCAGGCGAATCATCGCAACTTTGATAATGTCGGCACTGGAGCCTTGAATCGGCGCATTGGCAGCGGCTCGCAGTTGTCCAGCGTCGTAGCCGTTAATGCGCTTAAGGCTGTCCAGGTTGATTTGATTAGGGTCGGTATTCTGCAAATCATGCAGTTGACCGCTGGTGAAGTTGAAGTAGCGGCGGCGACCCATTAGGGTTTGCACGTAGCCGTGGGCGATCGCCTCTCGCTGCATTTGCTGTAGGTATTCAAAGACGTTGGGGTAGCGATCATAGTAGCGATCGATAAACGACTTGGCCTCGCTGCGGTTAACATTGGCTTCCCGCGCAAATCGTGACGCTCCCATGCCGTAAATGACGCCAAAGTTAATTACCTTCCCGAGGCGGCGTTCCTCTGAGGTGATGTCATCTTTGTCAAACAGCAGCCGGGCCGTCAGGGCATGCACGTCCTCGCGATTGTTGTAAGCTTCCACCAGTACCGGTTCTTCACTCAAGTGAGCCAGAATACGCAGCTCGATTTGTGAATAGTCGGCGGCCACCAGCTGCCAACCGTCTTGAGGAATAAACGCCGCTCGAATCTGACGGCTAAACGCGGTGCGAATGGGAATGTTCTGCAGGTTGGGATTAGAGGAAGAGAGTCGACCGGTGGCCGTTACGGCTTGATTAAAGTCGGTATGAACGCGATGGGTATCGTGACGTACCAGTTCCGGCAGTGCATCTACATAGGTGGATTTGAGCTTCGACAGGGTGCGATGTTCCAGAATGCAGTCGACGACTTCGTGGTCGCCCCGCAGCTTTTCGAGGGTGGTCGCGTCAGTCGAATAACCGCCAGATTTATTTTTTCGAGATTTGCGCTTGTCTAGGGCCAGCTTTTCAAACAGCAGCGCACTGAGCTGTTTGGGAGAAGCTAGATTGAAGGTCTCCTCGGCGACTTCGTAGGCTCTTTCCTCAATCCGCTTTAAGTCAGTCTCCAACTGCTGTGAAAAATTGCCGAGGTAGTTGGAGTCAATGCGCACGCCGTCATATTCCATCTCGGCCAGCACCGGCTCCAGCGGCAGCTCAACCGCTTCGAATAGGTGCTTCAAGTCAGCATATTCGGTGAGTTCTGCCTTGAGCAGGGCGGTGAGGCGATAGGTCGTATGAACATCAGCCCCGCAGTAGTTGGCCACGTCGGCAATGGATAAATCGGCGATGGTTTGGCCTTTGGGCACCAGCTCTTTATAGCTCTGAGCTTTGAGGTTGAGATATTTCAGCGACAGATCGCTGAGGTTGTGGTTGGATTCGGGATTTAAGACATAGCTGGCCAGCATCGTATCGAACACCACGCCTGCCAGGCTGATGCCTTGGGAGCGCAGAACTAGGCGATCGTATTTCGCATTTTGCAGCACTTTGGGAAACTCGTCCCCTTCTAGAATTGGCCGCAGCGCTTCTAGGACGGTGGCGAGACTCAGTTGGCTGCCGGTTTTGTGGCCCAGGGGAATGTAGGCTAAGTCGCCAGGGCGATCGCCCCAACAGCAGCCGATGCCTACCAGATTGGCATCGCGGGGAGTCAGCGAGGTCGTTTCCGTATCCCAGGCCACGGGATTGGCAGGATCGGTCTTTTCTCCTAGCAGGTCTAGCAGTTCGTAGAGGGCTGCTTCAGAGGTGATGGTCTGAGGCGAAATCTCCACTGGCTGGGCGGGGGGAGTTGGAACCGCTGCTGCTGCCGAGTCGGGCGATCGCTCGGCGTCAGTTGCTTTTGCCAACTTTTCAGGACGAGCTTCGCCTTTCAGAGCGGCCTCAAGATAAGGTAAGCGATTAATAAATTGCTGCAGTTCTAGCCGCTGCAGCTTGGCGGTCACGGCCTCGACATCAAAGCCTGTAAGCTGACAGGTGGCTAACTGCGCATCCAAGTTTACATCGGTGACGATGCGGGCCATTGTTTGGGAGTGATAAGCGGCCTCTTTCCCTTCCCGCAGTTTCTTTTGAGTGGCGCCTTTGATGTTGTCGAGGTCGGCATAGATGGCATCGAGGGCGCCGTATTGGTTGAGCAGTTTGGCGGCGGTTTTGGCGCCGATACCTTTGACGCCGGGAATATTATCGGAAGTGTCACCACACAATGCCTTGTAGTCCACCACTTGGGAAGGCAGAATATCGAGCTTATCTTTAACCTGCTCGGCCTGAAATTCACGGGCGTTGCCCTTACCAGGCCCCTTGGCAAACACGCTGCTGAGGTACAGCATGGAAACGAGCCCCTGCTCTTCATCGATAAGCTGGAACAGGTCTTGATCGCCGCTAAGAATTTTGACGCGATAGCCCTCGGCTTTGCCCAGGGTCGAGAGGGTACCAATCACATCGTCCGCCTCAAAGCCAGGCGCGGTGACTACGCAAAAGCCCAGCGTTTGCAGCAAATCTTGCAGATTGATCACATCTTCTCGAAAGTCTTCGGGAGCCTCTGGCCGACCTTCTTTGTAGTCGTCGGCTAGCTCATGACGAAAAGTCGGCTGATCTAGATCAAAAGCGATCGCCGCATACTGAGGACGCTCCGCTTCTATCGTGTCCAGTAGGGACTTGAGGAAACCATAGCTGACGCTGGTGGGAATGCCAGTGGAGGTACGCAGTCCGCCCTCAGGCCCTTTGGTATGGGCATAGTAGGAGCGAAAGGCCAGAGAGTGCCCATCAACGAGCATAAATAGAGGAGTTGAATCAGCCACAGAATTTAAGTGCGATCGCATGCAAAAGACATGCAGCCATTGTAGAAGGCGCTGCCCTGGAATTCAGATTAATGTGGGCAAGGATAAGGAAAAAGAGTAGTCCCAGAACCTGGCATACAGAGCTGAATTCCCAACAGTCAACCATTGGCTGGACTAGCTTCGGATGATCGAGCTGCTGCTTGGACGGCTTAAAATTCAATTGGCGTGCGTACCGGTCGTGGGTCGCTGCCCGGCGTTGCAGCACCGTTAACGCTGAGGGGCTCTTCTAAAGACAGTGAATCATCCCGCATTTGGGCAACTGCAACGGGCATATTTGCCCCATTGATTACGGTTCCCAGGACGCGAATGTCTTCTTTTTCTTCAAGCTGCTCCAACATATTGGTGAGAATTGGTTTGCGGGTGATTCCTGGGCGCGTCACTATCACCATGCCGTCAGTGTGAGGCTCCAGCAAAATCGCATCGTTGCTGCCGGTAAAGTAAGGAGCATCAAAAACGATGAAATCAAAGCGCGCTTCGATGTCTTTCATAAAGCTACGCATTTCGCTAGAGTCCAGAATTGCCGCCGGATTGCGCTGTGGGCCGACGCTAGGCGCGATAAACAAATTGGCGACGCCAGGCACCATGCGAACTGGATCAGACAGATAACCGCTGTAGTGCCGCAGCGGATCGGTCAATGCCGCTTCATCCGGCTCTAAATTCAGGAGCCAGGCCTGGGAGGCTTTGCGCAAGTCAATTTCCAGAATCAGCGTACGACGACCAGCGCGGGCTGAGGCGATCGCCAGATTGTAAGCTGTCGTGGTTTTGCCTTCCAGGGGAATGGCGCTAGTTACCAACACCTGCTTAGGTTGCTTCCCATCGTTGAGTTCCAAGGCCGAAATCGCCAGGTTGCTGCGCAATCGCTCATAAATATCGCTGCAGAGATGATTGGGGTCGGTGATGAGTACGGCCTCACCCCGCAGCAAATTTGCTTTGGGGATAACGCCCAATACCGGTACATCTTGGTCTGCGAATATTTTTTCTAAATCTTCGAAAATCCGAATAGTGGGATCGAGCATATCTAATAAGAAGACCAAGCCACCGCCCAGGCCCAGGCCCACTGCCGCTCCCAGAATCAAAACGACAGCCGGCGACATGGCATCGGCAGGCAGTATCTCTGTCGTCGGGGGGCTGGCCACTGATAGGCTGCTGACAGTCTCAGCTTCCGCCGCCTGAGCATCAATACGTTTGGCCTGCACCTGATCGTAAAGCGCCCGCTTAAGGGCCACTTGCTGAGCCAGGCGATCGCGCTCCAACTGCTTATTGGGCAGCTGTGAATAGGCCTGTCGTAGCTGCCGCTCTGACTGCAGTAGCACTTGCTGCTGAGTGAGCAGCGCATCCAATTGAGTATTGAATTCCACTAACTGATTGGCCAACTGCGCCCGGGCCGGGTCCAGATTGCTGATTTGTCGAATTGATTCCGCACTGGGCAGGGCATTCCTGCGACCGCCGATGCCGATGACTTCCGCCGCTCGTTCACTTAACTGCTGGTTATAGACACTGATATTATTTTGCAGCTCAATCATCGTGGGATGATTGGCCCGCAAGTCTTTAGACAGAATTTCACGCTGCGTTTCGGCTTGATAAATGTTGGCGCGCAACTGCTGCAAAATTGGATCGGCGCTGAGGGCCGACGATGTGTAGGCACCTTCCGGCGTCAAGCCCAATCGACTCTGCAAGCTACGCATTTGGGCATCAAGACCGGCCAGGGTGATTTGATTTTGTCGAAACTGGTTTTGACTAGCCGAAATCTCAGAGAGTAAGCTACCGTCCAAAGCAGCTTGAATAGCCGGTCCTTCTAAGCGATCGTATTCCTCAAGGTTTTGTTCGGCTCCTCGCAGCTCAGCTTCGATCGCCGGCAAACGCTCATCCAACGCCGACACAATCGTGCCCAACCGCGCTCGATTCGTCACCCGACTGAGCTCCACCATGCCCTGGAACAGGACAGATAATACCGCCTCAGCCTCTTCCGGACTAGCTGCCGTGTACGCCACATTGACGCTTTGCAGAACGTTACCGTCGTCTTCACCGCCACCGGTATTGATATTGACACTGGTATTGTCGCGAATGCGTCTGGGCGTTACCTCCAAGCCACCGGCTGCTAACTGCTCTGCCACTCGGTTAAGCAAAATATCAGCGAGCAAAAAGTCTTCAGTAATGATGCCTTGGCCCTGTTGCTGTAGCTCAACTCCCGTTGTGGTGAAAGAAACGACGGGAGTATTTTGCACCAACACTCCCGAAGAGCGATATTGCTCTTCCGGCGGTGGTTGAATTGCCAAAGCGCTGGACACCCCTAAGGCACCCAAAAAGGCCGCCAAAGCAACCCATTTGTAGCGATTAAGGGCTAATCCATACCGTTTTAGGAGGGGCATCACCATGACAGCAATCAACTCACGACGGAGTACTTAACTAATCAAATATGAAAACTAAAAGCAAGACTTTCAGCGTCGAAGCCAAAACAATCACTTAAGGGCCAAACAAACTACCAGCAGAATCGGCGAGCTGATCAAAGAACAATAAGAAACCCAGCACATCTCTGAAGGGTTGAGTAAAAGTGTTTAAAGCATAAGTCAATTTAGCGAGGACTGTCCGGTTCACAATAATCACGTCATTTTGCTGTAGGGGCAGATTTTCTGAAGGAACACCCCGGAACGCTTCACTGCCATTTAGGGTAGTCGTGACCGCTCGACCCGCTTCTTCATCAAAGCGCACTAGGGCCACCTCATTGAGGTTGGATGTGTCAGGGTTTAAGCTGACCCGCACCAGGGCATCTGCGAAGCGACTACCGTTGGGTAACTCAATCGCGGTGAGCGCTCCCGATGTCGCGCCGCCCAAACTGCCGCTGCCGTAGTTCAGAAAACGCACGGTAATCGTTGGCGTTGCCAGAGTTGAACGGGAGACCAATTCTCGGTCATATTCATCCAGGGCCGCTGGATCAAGGCGACTTACTAAAATCACGTCTCCATCCTGTAGGGCCACATCAGGAATTTCTTGCCCCTCTTTCAAAGGAGTAAACAAATCGACTGTGCGCTCCAGCAGTTCACCATCGGGCAAGCGACGCTGCACTAGCACTGAGCGCAGATCGGCTGAATTGGTGGTGCCGCCTGCCGACAGCAGGGCTACGGCAATCTGTGGGGCACCCAAAGGATAGTAGCCAGGGCGCACTACTTCGCCAAGAATAGTCACCTCAACTCCACGTTGAGCCACCAGAGTAATACTGACATCGGGATTAACCACATATTGGTTATAAGTTTGAGTAATTAGCGCTTCTGACTCATCCAGGGTCAAACCGTTAAAGGACAAAACTCCCTGAAGCGGTACGATAACGTTGCCTTGAATATCCAAAGTGGCTTGGAAGCTGAGGTCAGGGAACTGGCGGACATTGACAAAAAAGGAATCGCCTGGCCCCAGACGGTAGGATTCAAAGTCAGCTGGTTGTTGACGCCCCAGCACGCTGTCAATCAATGGGTCAATGCCTGGTGACGGCAAAGGCTGCGTCGGAAATAGGGGGGCAACGTTGTCTGGATTAGGGGTGAAACCATCCAAAGGAATGGAGTCGGTTGCCGGTTCAGCCTGGCTGGTGGTGGTTGGCGCTGCCGGTGCGGCCTCTGTAGCGGGCAAGCTGTTGGCCGCTGTTAAGGAATGTCCGGAACTGCCTTGATGCTCGCGCAGGTGGTCTACTGCGGCCAGTTGCCAGCCGGCTGGAATCGCTTGCGTCCTTTTGTCGGATTCAGCAGTAGCGGCGATCGCTCCGACTGCACTCGCCAATGTCAGCGTCAAGGAGAGGGCCCCAGCCGTGACTCCTAAATAGCATCTGTGTCCAAGCTGAGGCAGCTCAAAATTACTTGTCGCCATTCCCTTCATGTTCGACCTAAATAATCTTTTCTCTGTTTAAGTGCAAAACAGCGTAGGTCAGCGCTTATTTATAGCACATCGCCTTCTACATCTTTTTCCAGAGTGACCCAAGAAGTTCGAAATAGTCCTGAGAAAAGGGCTCCACAAACGCTAGAGGCAATCACTATTTAGCTCGCTAATGCTGTCGCAGTCAGAGTTTCAGTCCCCCAGTCAATACAATTGTTACAGGCGCGGTCAGGGACATTCCGTCAGACCCTCTAGCATCCACTGATAAAGCTCGCCAATCAAACAGGACTGACGCAGCGGCATCCACAGCTCCAGACTTGGGGAAGACAATTTCTGTCAGGATAAAATGGCCTGCCATCTGGCTGTGGACTAAGCGTTCAAGTGCTATTGAATGTATTTCCTGGATGGCTCAGGCCATAGATATAACTAAGCTTGAGGACATATATAGGGCGCTTAGGAACGTTGGTTAATCTTGTCGAAAGCAATAAATCAACGCTCCCATTGACGCTTCCATAAATCACGTTATGGTTCGGTGAAGCCATCCTCTCGTAGGCTCACCAAATGTTCGTTCAGGCAGTCAATCGCCGTATCGATCCCGGCGGCGGCCGTTTCTACCTGGGCGTCTTGCAGTCCCGTTGCCAGGCAGTGTTCCAAATAGCCCAACTCAATGACCAATCGCTTCACAATGGCGCGAAGCCGGCGCTGATGGGCTGTCTCATTCAGCATTAAATTCGTAGTCTTCAACATAGCCGTAGTCCTTAATCTGTAGGCGTTACAGCTATTGATAACTGAGTCAAACTTGTTGCAGCAAGGGGCAAATTGGCAGCAGTTTCGCCGTTGCACGATCAGCATCAGCTGTTGCACTGCCATTGGACGTGTGTTAACAATCAATGCTGAGACAGAATCGGCTTACAAGTGCGGATCTGAAATCGCAGAGATAACCGCATACCGAAGAAAATGTAGTGCCCCCTTGCGGCAATGGCTAAATTCAATCAATCGACTCAGCATTACCAATTCCCCACCCGAATTGGTTGAGGCGGTAATGGAATCAATGGTAATGGCTACCTGGGACGATCGCGGACCATAGCTAAAGTGGGCAAAGCCCAGGCAATCGGAGCAGCTTCATCTACCGTAAATTGCCTGCAGTACATCACGTCTTTGTTTATTGGGGGAGGACTGAGCAGCGATGAAATATTGGCCACGCTAGTCGAGGTCGATACGAGTGCTTGGGGAACTGACAGCTTCGTAGCGAGATAAACTGCTGCTTAAACGTCAGGGGCGGTTTCGGCTGCCCTTAAGAGTAGGTCATTTCAAAAACTGTTCTTACTCAAAACTGCGCCCGAAAGGGAACAGCGCCAGAATCATGAGTTTGAAGTGCTGCTTGGCAAAGGGCAGGCCAATAATCGTAATGGCGAGCAAAACGCCCCAAAAGAGATGGTTTAGGGCGATCGCCCAGCCAAAGACAAAAATCCACACCAGATTCAGAATTAGTACTAACGCGGAATCGGCGCTTGGTCCCTTTTTGATGTCACGACCAAAGGGCGTCAGCGTGGCAATACCCAACTGAATAGTGGCAATACCAAAGGGAATGCCAATGATGGTCAGACACGTACTGATGCCGCCTAAAATGTAGCCCAACCCGCTCAAAAAGCCGCCAAAAATCAGCCAAATAATATTGCCCAGTAAGCTCATATCTGCCTCCCTATAGGCATTTTTGATTGTGAATTTTTGATTGTGGATTCGCAGCCGTTTTCATGTCAACGCCTGTAGCCGTAGAAAAGAGGACCCCTAATAATGATGCCATCTTAAGCTGTCGTCAGTTCCGTTTGGTGTTTGCAACAGTTGGAGACTTAATTTCTCTGATTTGTCTTGTTAAAGTCGAGAAACCACGCTAGGAGCGCAGATGGTTCGCCGTTTGTAATCGTAGTGGTCTCCAGCATTCAATACGTGCAGTCGGAGATCATGCAGGCTGAGGGGAGAAGTGGCGTCAGAAAATCGATGGTTTGTGTAAGTAAGTTCTTTGGGGTCAATAATCGTGACCGCTCCTTGACCCAGCACCTCAAAAGTGCCATCGCCCTTCAGAGCGATGCAGGTATCTTCGTCGATGCCGATACCCAACTTATCGGGATTGGCCGCGATCGCGCTCATCAATCGCGCCATCCGATTGCGATTATGAAAATGCTGGTCTATCAGCAATTCAGGAATAATCCCGAGACCCTCCATCAAATCGACCAGAGCGCGATTCGGTGATTCGCCACTGCTGCCGCCGGAAATCATTTTTTCACCCATAACTGCGGCTCCGGCACTCGTGCCCGCCAGCGCTAGGTCACCCATCATCACCCGCTTTTTGATCAGGGCGATAAATGTGCTGTCGTGAACAAATTCAAACAGCCGCACCTGATCCCCGCCCGAAAGAAACACTCCCGTGCAGGTGCCTAACAGTTCCAACCAGCGCAGCTCATCACATTCTTGCGGACGTCGAATATCCAAAACTTGGACATTTTGAGCCCCCATCGCGGTAAAAATGCGATGATAGCGCTCACCCACTACGCCGGGTTCCTGAGATGCACAGGGAACAATGCCGATAGTCGCTTGGGTGCCGCCAGCGCTTGCAAAGAAGTTAGTTAGTATAGTACGCAAGCCGACCTTATCTTCTGCCCCTCCAATAATCATGACGGAGTGCTGGGTCGGAGTTGCCATGGGCTGTCAAACGAAATTTTTTCTACATGCGCTAAATTGCGCTTTTAGATAATAGCTTAATGTTTCCATATTAAAGACTCTATGGTCCAATTTACATAAGGTAATCTTAGGGTGCCTTAAAATAGCCGGCTGGCATTACTTTCAGAATATGTCAATCATCATAATGATGTATTTTGTCTTTCACGATCAGGAACCAAAGAAGCAGGTTTCAGGATTTGGCGATCGCTTTTGCCATCATCTTCCCGCTAAAGATTTGTTCATTATCACCAGTTCATAAATCGATAGCAGAACTTCAATCACGATCAAGATAACGACATACCACTCTAGGCGAAGCCCTGTGTTTTGCTGCTGAATGTCGAGGGCAGTTTCGGCAGTGCGAGAAACCAAATCTAGCTTGCGCTCCAGCGATAGGTGCCGTTCACGAATTTCGTATTCATCTTCAATACGAGCATAGAAGCGATCGAGCTCTGGATATTCCCACAGCAGTTCTGGTTTATCCACAATCTCGACTCGGCCCACAATTTTGTGGTGAATCAGCAGTGAGTTGCCAATTTGTTTCAGCAAAACATCAGCTCCCCGCCGCTGAAATTCGCGCCGCTGAAGACTGACGGCAAAAGGCTCAATTTGATCAAACACTTGGGCTGACTCAGCTTCATACTTAGCCAGCACGACGCTTTTGGCTAACACTGCTGCTAGGAGCTGTAGGACGGGGGTGTCAAACCCAGAAACCAAAATATTGCCGTCTTCGACTTTGCCCTCATTATCCGGTGCTAGACAAATTGTCACTTCTTCTGTCTCAGCTTTGGCAAACGGCACTACAATCGAGCTTTGAATATCGTTCAAATACTTCGCCTCTTCGACACTGGAGAAGCCAAAAAGGACTGCCACTCCGTAGTCAAAAAGCACTACACAGCTGTGTTCTCCGCTTTGAATAGTCAGGGGCTCAGTCGCTAACGGCGCAGTCTGAGCGAAGGGCTGAAGGTCAATCTTTTGCCCCAAAAAATAGCTTCGGACTTTGACCGCATGAATATCTGCAAACAAGGTTGCCATCTACTGCTTATGTTGAAAATTTCAGAAACCAGCTTTACCTAAATTGTTGTTACAAACAACCCTGATGGGTTTTCAGCCTGAGGAGCCTTATTCACTAATTAGGACTTGCACATCGGCCCTTTGCATTCCCCAATTCTTGGGGCAAGTTGAACCCGGTCGCTTCCATAATAATGGGGGGACAGAGGCCAAAACTCGGATGCCACTGCGCAAGTTCTATTAATGCTGGCAACCCTTTAAGGCTAGAAACTCTGCGACGCGAACATCATCTCGAAGTGCCTGCCAGTTTTGTCATGATTGGCGCATTTGCTTTAGCAATGCCTGACATCACGACTCGCCTGCGGGCCAGCTCCTCGGCACTACACAACTCTGATGGGCCTGCAGGAATGAGATGCTTTGCTGGCACGTCTGTTTTCACTGCACGAGTGGAGAGATGAAATTTTTGCTCACTGCAGCGTTGGATTATGTAAATAGAGCTTCTAAAAATTCGGGCTGGTTTGATGAATCAATTCAGGACACATTGAGATATTGAGATATGGAACGCATTCTGTTTATTCTAGGCATCTTGGAAGACGAAGATATCGATTGGCTAGTTAGCATTGGCGATCGCCGGGAACTTTCCGCCGGCGAAGTCTTGATTCGCGAAGGCGAGCCCATTGACGCTATCTATCTAATTTTGTCTGGACAGTTTGTTGTGTCCCTTGAGCGATCGCAGGATACCCAGATCGCTCACCTTTACAGTGGCGAAGTCGTAGGCGAAATGTCGTTTGTTGATCACTTGCCGCCGTCGGCAACCGTATCAGCTAGTCAACCTGCCCTCGTTCTCAGCATCAAAAGAGCTACGCTAGAGCGCAAACTTGACCAAGACGCTGGCTTTGCTCAGCGCTGGTACCGCGCCTTGGCTACTTTGCTGTCTGCCCGATTGCGAGGCACCGTCAGGCATCTGGAAGCGGAATATTGGGAACCCACAATGCTCAACAAAAAGCTCTTTTCTCCCGATATGGCTGACAGCATGAAGTTGGGTGAAATTCGATTTGACTGGCTGATGCGTCGGCTACGAGATACTGACTTATCTGTCAGTTGGCCGCATCAAGAGACTATAGAGTAGCTGGATGGGATGAAGGTTTTTGTAAAGACATCCCCGCTTTTTCAGAGACCAGCAGCGACTTCTCCCTGGCGAGAGTTCTCAAAACTCAACTGCAGTCAACACTACTTTACTAATGGCAAAATTTCTACAGCGAAATTTTCAGCATGCCGCTCGGGGGTTTCCCTGACTAAAAAGGCGCATTTGTGTGAAATCTGTAAAGGAGGCCTGAGTATTCTGCCATCGCCGTTGATCTCGTCTTAAATATGTGAACAATCAGTAAGCAATTACAAGTAGAGATGGAGCGTCATCATGAGCCTCAGCGATCTGATTAAGGACTCCACCGTAAAAGCCAGCATCATTGAAGACTGCAATCAATTAATTGATGCACATGTGTCTCAGAAAGGAGGGATGTCTGGAATTGCTCTTAAAACTGCTTACCGAGTAGTTAAAGGCATTGGCCCGTCCTATGTGCAAGGGGCAATTGGTCGTTTGTTGCCAGATGTACTGACTGCACTAGAGCCCATCTGGCAAGAAGGGATGGCAATCAATAGTCCAGCGCAACATTTAATTCAGCAGCGATCGCGCACGGCTAATCTGATCTTAAGTGTGACGGACGCACGCATTGAGCGCTCCTCTGGCCCTATCGTCAGCGCTTACAACAAGCTGCGCAAATCTGTGCAAAGCGATATTGAAGCGGTGGTGCCCGATTTGGCCAGCATCCTCGAGCGCCATTACTCTCCCACCTTACAAAACGCCTAGCTTGGACCAGCAGCGCTGCAGTGGAGGCCTGCCCATGATCCCGTCACCCTGGCGCGATCACCTCCGATTCAGCTGAAGCCTGCTGACCGTTTTCACTGCCCGCTGCCGCTTCCAGCAGATAGGTATGGGGCGCGCCGATTTCGATATTGTGCTCTGCTAGCGCTTGGCGCACGCGCAGGCGAAATTCGCGACCGACGGCCCACTGTTGAGACGGCGCGGTCTGAATCCAGATGGTAATGGTCATGCCGCTGTGGCTGACCCGGTCAATTCCCAGCACATCCGGTGGAGCCAGCATTTTGTCTTGCCATTCGGGTTCGTCGTAAAACTGCTGGGAAAGATCCTCGAGGATTTTCAGCGCCTTGGCCGGATCGGTTTCATAGGCAATGTCAATACTGAAGTTGACCCGCGACCAGCTGCGAGTCAGATTTTTGACCTGGCTGATATTGCTGTTAGGGATTGTCACTAGCTCGCCATTGGCGCTGCGTAGCCGAGTGATTCGCAAGTTCAGAGTTTCGACCAGTCCAGCGGCCTCTCCGATATCGATGACGTCGCCGATCGCAAACTGGTCTTCGGCCAAAATTAGAAAGCCGTTGACTAAATCTTTCACCAGGCTCTGGGAACCGAATGAAATCGCTAGGCCAAAAATTCCGCCGATGGCCAACACGGAACCGGTAGGCAAGCCCAGAGCACCCAGGGCCAATAGCAACCCGGCGCTGAGAATCAACACGGTTACTAAGCCTTTGGCCGCACCGGCGATCGTCGAGATCCGCAATTGCCGCCGCTGAGCATCACCAAAGGTCAGCACGTCGCCGAAGTCAAAGCCTTCGCGCTCATGGGTAAAGCGATCGATTAGGCGCCGCATAACGCGAATGGCCAGCCCTGCAAAGAACCAGATACCCAGCAGTTTGATGGGTTTGCCCAAAATGCCATCGCTGTACTGCTCTAGGTAAGGAAACAGATTGAATATGCGGTAAACGCCGAGATACCAAATCACGACGATGAGCCAAAACAGCAGCCACTGCAGCAGGCTGAGGAAATTCAGGCGGCGATCGATTCCCCAGCTTTCATTCAGCCCTTGCAAAAAGTGATGGCGCTGCTGTTCGACTTGCTCTGCGGGTTCAGACTGAGGCTTGCCCTGCTGCGGATCTTTAGGGACCTCGGGTTGGGGCGGATCGCTGAGTTCCTGCTTGCGCTGGTGCAGCCGTTTTTGGTAACGCTTGACCCAAAATTTCGCCAACACCAGCAGCCCTGTCAACACCACTAGCCCGCCTAAAAGCATCGCGGCTCGTATGAAATCTTGCGCAAACTGCTCCGGCGAAAGCTGCTGAATCGCATCGCGTAATTCTGCTGCCAGAATGTCGCGCCATTCGTTGCCCAGGTCAGAAATTGGCACCCCGTGGTAGTCCGCATCGGTTGGCGTAATCGTGACCAGCACCAGCGGCTGAGTGTAGTGGTCATCTTCGACGGTAATAACGCTAGCGTCGTTGAGGGTGGCCAGGTCAATCGATAGGGTTGCTAAATCCATCAGAGGATCTTGGCGGTGCAGAGTGGCCCGCTGAATCCGTGCGTTGACCTCTTCCGCCCGTCGTTCAACCGCCTCGGCTGGAATCGCATCCGCTGCGCTGCGGTCATAAACCGTCGGGGAAGCAATTCGAAATAGGACTTCTCCTGTAATCGGCGAATTCACCGGAGCAACTTCGATACTGCCCAAGCGCGTAACTTCAGGCGGTGCGTTAAAGCTGCCCGGCTGGCCCAAATCTGTCGGCAGAGAAAATTGCGCTAGGCTGCTGCTAGCCAGCAGCAGCACCATTGCCCAAGTCAGCAATCCCAAAGCCATTGGGCGAATAAAGCGCCGACCAAAATAAACGGTTATTTGTGTAGATTTGAATGGCATTGCCGAAGAATTGCTTGTGTAGAAACAGTTGCTCCCCTACGCAGTGTCTTTAATGGCTGCACTACGAAAGCCGTGATTTTAATTACCAGCAGCAGGCGAATCAAGAGGAACCGTGCGGCATTGCGAAGGACCAATGCCAGAATCGGTGCTAATTCCGTGAAATGTCTCCAGAAATTGCTTGACTCTGGTTGACAGGTCTCAGGCTTAAACGGATTGTCTAACCTAACACCGGCACTGAGAGCGGCATTATTCCATGCATTGAAAACTATCCCCTCGTGTCGCTTCGCATTATCCAACCTCTGGAGCCCATCGAGATCAGCCGACAGACTTAATTCTGCACTGCGATCGCTCGATTAGACGGCGATGAGCAACGATGTGCTGGAAGCAACCGATTCTTTAGCCCGCTTGAATCTGCTCAACCGCCGCGATCGCCTGATCCGCTACCGAATCTGGCAGCGGCACATAGCCCAGCTCTTCACTAAACTGCTGTCCCTCAGTCAGCCCCCAGGTCAGCACTTGCTTCAGGGCATTGCCCTTGTCGGCGTCGGCATACTGGCGGTAGGCCAAAATCCAACTGTAGGTGACGATGGGGTAGGCTGCGGCCCCAGCCGGGTCGGGCACAAAGGCTTTGAGATTATCTGGCATGGCCACCGCTGATAGGGCGATCGCCCCAGCCGTGGGATTCGGCTCCACGAAGCTGCCGGCCTGATTTTCGACCACCGCGATTGATAAGTCTACTCTTTGCGCGTAGCTGTACTCCACGTAGCCGATCGCCCCCTCTGCCTGCTGAATCTGGGCGCTGACCCCGGCATTGGCTTTAATGCCGACACCAGCTGGCCACTGGACATTGAGCCCGGCGCCGACCTGCGATCGCCACTCAGAGCTGACCTCGTTCAGGTGAGCCGTCAGGGCCGCAGTCGTGCCGCTACCATCGGAACGATGCACTAGAGTAATCGGCAAATCAGGCAGGGTCACATCAGGATTGGCCTCAGCAATCAGCGGGTCACGCCATTGCGTAATCTGCCCCAGGAAAATGCCGGTCAGGGCTGCCCGGCTCAGCTTGAGTCCGGTCCCGACTCCGGGCAGGTTATAGGCGATCGCCACCAATCCCGCCGTCATCGGCACTAAGACTACCCCTGGTTCGACCTGGGCAATTTCCTCGTCAGCCATGGCGACATCGCTGGCCCCAAAATCCACCGTTTGCGAAATTACCTGCTGAATGCCGGCAGCGCTGCCGGTGGGTTGAAAATTAATTTGCAGATTGGGATCTACCTGCTGGCGATATTCCGTAAAAATGCGCTCATAGATCAACAGCGGCAAGCTAGCTCCCGTACCGTTGAGGGTAATGGGCGCGGTGGCAGAGGTGGGAGTCGTCGCCTCCGGCGCTGGAGGCGCTGGGGTTTGCTGACAGGCAATCACCAACATCAGGGTCGCGATCGCTAACCCCAACCGCGATAACCCGTTAAGCTGGCGCTCCATACCTTTGCCTCAATAATTGCTCGATCAACAACGACCCAAAGTCCGTCTGTCCGCGATTTCGCCCATATTTTACAACCGTTGCTGCCTGATTTAGTCGGGCGATCACATCTCGGCTAGCGTTGAATCATCGGAAAAAATCTGTCGTCAACGGATCCGATTTGCCATTGGCTTTGTATCTCTATTGAATCCTTTAACAGGTAGCGAGCTTTGAGTAAGTCGCCCTCTTACGACAAAGCCGCAGGGCGTGCCTGCCATCGGGATGAGTTTTAGGCAAAACTGATCATCAGAAGGCAGTAACATGCAAACTCAACTCACAATTTCTGTAGAAAATCTAGCGCCAGAAAATGGCACATCATTGACCCCTTTTTGGTTTGGCTTTCACAACGGCAGCTTTGACACGTACGATCGCGGTCGCCCGGCCTCAGAAGGACTGGAGCGCATCGCCGAAGATGGCACCACAGACGCAATTACCAACGAATTTGCCCAGGCGGGTTTTGGCACTGTGCAAGGCGTCGTCGGGGCGGCTCCCATTGGTCCCGGAGAAACCGTAGAGTTTGAGGTCACGATTGACGGCGACGACCCCGGCAGTCGCTATTTCAACTATGCGTCAATGGTGCTGCCGAGTAACGACTTCTTTGTGGCTAACGGCAACGAACTAGCCCACGAAATTTTTGATGAAGACGGCAACTTTATTGGTGCCGATTTTGTGGTGCCGGGTTCAGCAGTGCTGGATGCCGGCACCGAGGTCAACGATGAGTTGCCAGCATCCACCGCCTTTTTTGGGCAATCCGAGCCTGACACCGGCACTGAGGAAAATGGCGTTATCCAACTCGCTGAGGGATTCATCCCGGACGGACGCATTCTCAGTGAACCCATGTTTGCTGAGGGAGATTTCACCGCACCCGGCTATGAGGTGGTTCGCATCACGATCACTGAAACCGCGAGTCCTGAAGTTGTCCTGGACTTTGAGGGGTTTGATGCCGGAACCGTGATCAGTGACCAATTTGCCGGCGTTGAGATATCGACCTCGACTGAGTTTGGGGCCATGGTATTTGACACTGAAAATGTTACTGGCGGCGACGATGACCTCGCTACCGATGATTTAGGCAATGTGCTGATTATTTCTGAAGATGGCGATGGCGTCGACCCCGACGATGCTGCGGGTGGCGGTACGATTAGCTTTGCGTTCGACGATTTGATCAGCGTGGAGAGTATCACGCTGCTTGATTTTGAAGAAGAAGATAGCCTGATTACCTTTTACGGAGAGGATGGCAGCGTGATTGAAACGGCTGAAGTGGGCGGTTTCAGCGACAATGAACTGCAGCAAGTTTCATTCGGCGTTGACAATGTTGCCAGCTTTGACGTCTTCTTTTCGGGTAGCGGAGCGATCGCCGATATTGCCTACACTCCAGCAATCACTAATGATTCCTCTGCCTTAAGCAGCCTTTAGGTCTGAGCCCTTTTTCGGACTGCGTCATAGCTGGCAAGTTTTGGTTAATGAGCCGGTCGGCGCAGCCTGGTGGTGAGGCATTTTGTCCGCGAGTTACAAAATGCCTCACGATTTTTTGGGGGTGACAGTCGCCTGGTTAGCCATGTATTTATCAGCTTTTGTGAGCGGGCATAATTCTCATGCCGTTCTCATTCATTCCTAACCCTGTCCGGTGAAACTTTGCTTGTAAAAGCCAATCAGCCGGCTAAGCGAGATCACGGCATGGCATGTTGAATTTGATAGTGGCAGGGAATGGCAGCTTTAGACTTCGAAGCATCGTCTGACACCGCCTTGGGGAATTTAGAAGATGCCGATGTGTTCCAAGTGATGCGCACAGGTAACCTGTCGGCGCTAGAGATTCTATATCAGCGCTATGGTGAAGGCGTCTACCGTTTGGCATTGCGCATCTTAGGGAATACGCAAGATGCAGAAGATCTGACCCAAGAGATCTTTCTAGAATTTTGGCGCAAGCAGGGATACGATCCGGCTCGCGGTACGGTCATTGTGTTTTTGTTGACGATGACGCGATCGCGGGCCCTGAATCGGATTAAAAAAGATCGGTCAGGCCTCTATCGCCTCCTACATTGGCAGCGCGATCGCTCCCTTGCAGCGAAAAATGTCCCCTTCGAAAATGCCACCCTCGAAGAACTTTCTGAGCAAGTCAAGAAAGCCTTACAAGCCCTACCCGATAAACAGCGCTTGGTTCTAGAGATGGCCTACTATGATGGCCTGAGTCAGTCAGAAATTACGCAGCGACTCAACATTCCCATTGGGACGGTCAAATCACAATCTCGCCGGGGACTGTTAAAGCTCAGGCAACAGCTAGAGGACTGGATAAAATAAGCCGTGGATTCTCCTGAACATCCTTCAAAACTGCATGAACTCTTAGCTGGGTATGCGTTGCAAAACCTAACTCCAACGGAAGTTGCACAGGTTGAGCGCCTCATCGCTAACGATCCGGCAGTAGCAGCAGAACTCCAAAAACTGCAGTCAACCCTGTCGGTGCTGCCGCTGTCGCTGTCTCAATCGTCGCCGTCCGCGGCCCTGAAAGGACAAATTTTGCAGGCTGCCCGAGTCGATCGGTGCGGCGATCGACCCAGGCAGCGGTTCCCTGGCCCTCTAGCCAAATGGTTCGCGATTGGCAGTGCTGCCGCCATCGTCATCGGCTTAGGTCATGAGGTCATAACTATTCGGCGGCAGTTGGCGGCTACGCAACTCGAAAACCGGCAGCTACAAGAACAGTTGGCCTCGGCTCAAGCAACGCTGCAGCAAATTCGTCAGCAAGATTTGCGGCAAACCCGCCAGGAACTCTCTCGCTATCAGGCCGCCGTGAACCTGTTGCGCGAGCCCGACAACCGTTATCTGACGCTCCAAGGCAGGGCACCGGAGATGCCGACTACTGGCAGCTTGGTAATCGTGCCCAATCAGGCCTCAGCCATTTTGGTGCTGCGTGATGTGACGACTTTGCCCAGCGATCGGGTTTACCGTATATGGGCCGTCGTCGATGGTCAAAAGGTGGCCTGTGGTGACTTTTTGCCTAACGATGAGGGCAATGTCTTTCAGCAGCTTCCTCTCGAAGAGTGGGGAGAGACACCGGAAGTGGTGATCACCATTGAACCCAAGCAAGAAATTTCCGAACCGGTTGGCGAAATGGTGATCTTTGGCAGTTAAAAACTTGTACAGCGATCGACGCCATGACTAGGGCAAACATGTTGTACAGGTGTTGGACCGGTTTTCTTTAAGAGCTACAGATATTGAAACTGCAGTCGTTGCTCTGAAAACGGCTTGCATCCACAATCGAAAATTGCAAATCAAGCATTGGCATTAGCCTGTTGACATAGAGGTCATCTTCAACGGGCTGGTGAACCCGGTAAGAGCTGCTTTACTTCAATATTCAGGTCTGGAAAGGCGATCGGAGTCATCTGGCCGGACCCCAGAGTCAGTTTGATAGACTCGTTGGCTCACCCAGTCAGTTAACGGATGAAGTACTTTTGCCGGGGCACGCCATTCCGCAATACACCCCGCCAAGCTGCGACAGATACCCAAGCGTTCCACCGCTTGACGCACCAGCAAGAGCCCCATATCCGAACTCAAATCCAGACCGAAAATTGCATTTGTCAGGGGCGAACCTGATAAGAATCCAACGGTAGTTCCGATTGACACCCTGTCGTGGCAGAATTACGCCCTTATATCTATCTAAGAGCCTGATTCTATTGCGTTTCGGGCTCTTTTTCTAGCTTGTTTTGAGCACCTGATGAATGATTGAGGCTGGAGGCGATCGCAGTTTGCCAACAGCGCTACAGCAGAGAAACTGCCGAGCGCTCAACATAGGATATTGATGAAATCTGTTGGCATGAATTGAGCGATATCTATATTGGAGCATTTTTCCTATGGCTGTTGTCGGTACGATTGAGAGTATTTGGCGCTACCCGGTTAAGAGCATGATGGGGGAGACGCTTGAGCAAGCCTTTGTTTCCTTTGCCGGTGTCATGGGCGATCGCGTCTACGGCCTAGTCACCGAAAAAGGCAATCCGGGGTTTCCGTGGTTCACAGGCCGGGACAAGGAATCCCTGCTGCTTTACAAACCTTGCTACAAGGAAGCAGCTGTCACCGTAAAGCCGGGCAATCTGGAAGCAGCGCAAAATATCAAGCCGGGGATTAATCCACTTTATCCAGACGGCGAGCAATTCTCGGTGGAAGTAGAAACGCCTGAGGGCGAAACCTACGGCATTGAAGATGCGGCTTTTTTAGATCATCTGAAGGCTCTGGCGAACGACCCCACCCTCAAACTGCACTTTACCCAGCGCGGTCAGTTCGACTGCCGCCCCCTCACGCTATTTTCGACTCAGCTCAGCGAGTTATTGACCCAAGAATTAGGCACTAAAGTTGATAAACGGCGCTTTCGCTCCAACTTTTACGTCACCTGGAGCGAGGACAAACCGCCACTATATGAAAACGACTTGGTGGGCAAGCGGCTGAAAATTGGCGAGACCTTGGAAATGACGGTTCTGGAGCGCGACCCCCGCTGCAAAATGATTACCCTTGATCCAGACACCTCAGAAGCCAACCCCGAAATTATCAAGCATGTGTCTCAAAACCATGAAGGGTATGCCGGAGTGTATGGAGCAGTTCTAGTTGAGGGTGTCGTTAAGGCAGGGGATGCGATCGCGCTGCTGGATTGACGGAGCGGACGTTGAAGACTGGTTCAACATTCGACCCAGAGTGCGTCATCAATTAAGGCTGGAATCATTGCGAGGTAAGACGTTACCGCGCGTGTAACAATTCCTGAGCTTGGACCGCTGGTAATAAACGTAGCGAACTCCAATGGCATTGTTCTGGGATCATGATTAACAAGAATACGCCCTGGTTGTGCTGAAATTGCCAACACTTCTAGGTCTTTAACACCTTCTAATTCAGCAGCAAAAGCGGCTTCAAATTCAACTGTAGGCTCTCGCCGTAAAACACTTTTTACAATCGCTTGATTCAGCTCAGAATTGACCTAGTAACGTATGGTCACAATTCTATTTGCTGATTCGCTGCTTTTGCGGCCATAGGTCTGTTGTACAAAGCCGAATTGCTAATTTGTAGTAGTTGAGACACAGCGTCAAATGCTTCCTCTTCTGCTGCCAAGTAAGCATTGATCTCAGTACGGTTAGCAAGATCGAAGGCGATCGCTCCATAAACCTGTTCCAGGGGCAGCAGTGGAAAAGATTGAACTATGCTTTCAGGCAATAGTTCTGCCTAGAAAGCATAGACAATCGAGTCAAGGGAAATCCGGACTGTCTCTACCTAGTAGGCATCGCTGCGGTATTCCACATAAGATTTGAACGCTAAAGCTGGCAACTATTTTGCCTTTACTCTTGCTGACTCAATCATAAATACACTCGACAAAACTAATAGGAGCGTTTGTTTGGCTTAAGGAAATAGGTTAGCCTGCTGCCAAACCCTTCACTATTTGTCGATATGGATTTCCTTGAAAGATATTTTTGGTTTCATGGCTATAGCGTTACCAATAACGGCAAAATCTAATTCTTAGTACTTACTTCTAGTATTCAAACTACTGCCTCAGTCCAAAATCGAAATAGGTTAACGGACAGCTTAGCGGCGGCAGATGACCTTGAAGTCAGCAGCCCCTTTTATTAGTCCGCTGCATTTGAATCGTTATGCTGCACTGTTTGAATAATCGTACACAGGAACCTGAATAAAGTGATCAGGTTCTTTTCTATCCAAAATTGTCTGTTGTAAACGTTCTACGGTTGACGGAGAGAAAAACTGCTCGCCTGTTTCTTCATTTACACGGGCAGGTACGTTCTCAATCAGAACAATTTTCCCATTCAGATTTAAGGTGTATGTCACCTGCTTTTCAACCAATGCCTCTTGCTCATTACTTATCATCGCCACTCAGCTTCCTTTGGGTAAAGTCGTCATTCCATCGCTGGGAACTGGGTTCATACACCGTAATAATCTTGATGAGCGAACGAGAGGGATAACTACATTGGACATGAATAGGACGTTGCGTTTAGGGCCAACCCTAAATCAGGCAACTCGGTCCATACTTGTCTTCTGGGTAGTTCTTAATTACTTGACCGTTCGCAATTGCCTCCCTAACTTCTTGAACTCGAACTTGTCGCAAGATGGATTGATCAACAGCATGTTTAGAGAATTCAAATTGCTCCTCGGCAAATTTATGACGTATTTCTACTATCAACGTAGTCATTCGACTATTTTACCGAGCAAGAATGCTATTGAGGGTAACTAGGGGGGAAGGCATTGAGGAATATCTATATTGATTGCCAGTATCGAGGCAATTAAGGCGTTATGGCCTACCATCTTCACTAAGGCAGGACTTACGCATTGACAAATCCAACAAAGCCATAATTCAAGCGGTTCTACCCATCAGCGGTGATTGGAGAATGAACTGTCGAGCGACCTCTTGATAGAGGTGACGCTGTAGCGCATACCAATTGCCTAACTGCTGGTGCCAGACCTGTAGTTCCAACTCGACAAAGGCGCGTAGGGCGCAGAAGATATGGGTGTGAATGGCATCCTTTAAGCGCACCCGAAAGCGTTTGAGAGCACACAACTGTTTCCCGGCCCGGTGAAAACATTCAATGCCCCAATGCTGGGTATGCAATTGCTCAAAGTCATCCGCAGTGGCTGCTTCTAGAGCCTCAGGGTCAGGCAAGTAAAGCGCATAATACCGACACGATTCGTTTTTGAAGCGCTGGCAAAAGACTTTGACTCGCCCGACTCCCTTAAGATAGACCAGCATCCCAGACTCGGGAATGGTGAGCGTCTCGACCCGTTGATAGGGCTGATGAGGCGTCAAACGCACCAGGCGATTCTTGGCCACGCCGACTAAAAATCCCGTCTGGTCGTCTTTGAGCACAGTGAGATTTGCTTTGGCAGCATACCAAGTATCGCTCGTGACAGCGCGCGGGCAAAGCCCCCACTGCCTCACTTCTTGCCACATCTCTTGAAAGTATTGGTTTTTGGTTTTACCCTCCGCTTGGTCATAGAGTCGGTAGTTGATCGGCACTTGCAAGCCATTAGGACTGGTGTAGTAGAGCGTGACCAGCGAGAGGCCCAGTACTGGCTTAGCGGCTTTACTGCTCCAGAAATAGCCCAACAGAGCAGTCGCTTTACGCTGTGCATAGGGTTTTTCCAGCACGGTATCATCCACGCTTAAAACGCCCCCCACCAGTTCAATCCAGCCGTGAGAGACCAACTCGTCAAAGAGATCTTTGGGCACGTAGCGCTCTCGGCAGAGAAAGCGATTGACGCTGTCATGGGAGATCGTTTCGAGGATCTCAGCCAGTTCACAACAGCCAGAACCTTGCGGCTGAGCGAGCAGATAGCGAACGTAGAGGTCGATCGTGCAGTGTGCCGTGGAAGGTTTGGTCAGAATACGCAACGGAATCGTTCATGCAACACCTTTGTATTTCAACCCATACATGCGCCCAACTGTCAATGCGTAACTCCTGTGTCATTGTATTAATCGCGATGTTGACCATTGTGAATCATCCACAAGAATAATAATCGTTCCTAGTTTAAGGCAAAACAAATCAAGGCGAACTGACTTGTCCTGGGTTTGATAGGGCTGTTATGGAATGGGACGTAGGTTGAAAGAACTGGCAAGTCGCTGGTGATCTTTGGCTGTTGGGATAATATGTGGAGGATTTCTTGCGATCGAGCAGATCAGGATGGATATGTAGAAACTTTCTGTCTGCTAATATCGTTAGCTGCCAAATGAACCGGAGAAAGCATGAGGCGTAGTTACAGAGCAACGAAAATATTCGCGGAAATTGAACTGCGGGATTACCTTGAGCAAAAGAAATCTTCAATAATTCATTCTATTGAGAGTGAAAGCGATGACTATCTGCTCAATGTTAATGACTCTGACTATGTGAGGTATAAAGCACACGAGGCACTCATTGAACCTCTAGAGATTCATTAGGATCAGATTTACGCTTCATCTTCGGAACAAATGATACCAGCTGAATATTTCCCAAGTTTCTTCTTTGTTCGCTCAGGAGAAAGCTATAAAAAGGATGTAATTAAATTTCATGTTCCGTTCACCGGAAACTCAGAATTACTAAGATGCGTTCCCAGTGCGCGAATGTTGTGGACTATGGATGTGGAGATAACTGGAAATGAGTTTACTTTCGAGATAGTAAACTTTAGTGATGATGCCGAAAGCATAACCAGAGATAAAGACTCAAATATGCACAGTATTATGAAGCAATTCGGCAACGTTTCTCCTGAAGTGCAGCGCTACAATTCAGGCATTAACGCTCAAATAAGGCAGGCGTTTGACGCAAGAAAACAGAGAATACTTGCAAAAAGTAATGTTCTGGCATCATTAGGTGTTCCTATTAAGAAGGCTGGCAATGTTTCCCCTACATTTTCTGTTCCAACACCTCAAAAGAGGAAAAAGTAGCAGTAGGCCGCCCAGTTGTTAATGAATCTGGCTATAAGCCAGAGCCTTGTCTTGATAAGGCAGCATATCTAGATATTCTTCAGTTGATTCATGATGTTGGTAAAGAATTTGAGCGCCTTCCAAGCCTTTATGCAGGCAAAGAAGAAGAGCATTTAAGAGATCATTTTTTAATGATGCTTGAGCCTAACTTTGAGGGTTCGGCCACAGGAGAGACCTTCAACAAAGCAGGGAAAACCGATATTCTCCTGAGACATGAGGGCTCAAATGTATTTATTGCGGAATGCAAGTTTTGGCGAGGCCAAAAGGCTTTCTTAGATACCATTACACAATTACTGGGTTATTTGACATGGAGAGACTCCAAGGCAGCTGTAATAATGTTTGTTCCAAACAAAGATTTTACATCAGCTTTGAAAACGGCAAAGCAAGTGGTAAGCGAACATCCAAATTACATTGAATTCGTTGAGACAAATGATGAAACATGGTTGAGCTATTCGTTTCATCTCAATGGCGACAGAAATCGATTGGTCAGCATGGCAATAATGCTTTACCACACGCCAAGATAAGCAGCTAACAAAGAGTTGCAAGGAACACTCCGCTTTGGTATATGCCCCTGAGTCCAGGCGTTAGACCACTGAGTCATCAATAAGGGATGTTGTTCAAAGCTTTTGACTTGTTCATATTGAATTCGGGACTTCAGTAGTCTGCCGATTTCTCGTGCATGAGGGATATAATTCTGTGCGGTCAAATTTCTGATTCTCATGCCAGCGAATGACTCTGAGTTGCAAGCTCAAGTCCAAAACATTCTGGATGCGATTGAAGCGGTGGTTAAGATGGCGATCGCGAGTTTTTTTGATTCAGAGGCATTAGGCTTTGCCGATTGTAAGCCTGGTCGCGGTCAGTAGACTGTCGTAGTTGGGCAGAGTCACTCGACCTCTCAGCAAAATGCGAGTCCGGATATTAGTATTAATCACAACCCGAATACGCATGCGTATCAGGATTGCTGACGGACAGCCTGAATTTCAGCCATGATGTCGTCGTCTGTAATGTCATTTACGGGCGGTTGAGCGTAAAACTTTTGAATTAGAGCCGTCAAATTGGAATGCAACCCTGCCTAGATCAAAGCATTGGCTAGCTGTGCCCGCTCATCTGGCTGCAGTTGTTGCACAGCGATAATCAATTGTTTCAGGGTTATAGGAATGGACAATCCAGCAAGATTGCATCACATTTTCGGCCATTGGTTTGCCGCATAAATCGGGATATAGCAGCGAGGAATGTCTCTTTACCTTTTTCCATTCCTGCTTCCTTACTTTCAGGCCCGTGAGTTCAAATAGTTAAGGCCATATTTTGTGCAGTGTTGGCGATCGCGGCACGAATAGTAAAAAGTTTCTCTGCAACTCTTTGCTCTCGGCTCAACAGCAGTTAAATTTGGACAAGCAGTGTACACACAGCATCGACAATGACATCGACACCGCTCGGCATGGAAACTATGGCAACTTTTACAGATGACGGCGAAGCAGATTCAATTACTGTGAATCATGTTGACGTAATTCAGACCGTTATCAGCAGCCTTGAGCAAGATCAAAGTGCCATGGTCAGCCGCACTGAGCAAGGCACGCTGTGGAAATTCACCTATGGCAGCGTCGAAGTCTTTGTGCAGCTCACCGGTAACAGCGACGAAGACATTTTGACCGTTTGGTCGTCCGTGCTGAATTTGCCGGCCAAGGATGAGCCTAAGCTGATGCGCCACCTGCTAGAAATGAACTGCGGTGAGACTTTTGAAGCCAGTTTCGGCATTCTTGGCAGTCAGGTAGTGGTACTGGCCAGCCGACCTTTAGAAGATATTTCCGCCGGTGAGATTTCGCGACTGATGACGATTGTGGCCACGATCGCCGATGACAACGACGAAGCTTTGCAAGCTGAATACGGCGCTTGAGCATCTGTCAGATAGGTAGAGCTTTGCAGGTAAATAAAGACCCTAATTAGTGGCAGGGTAGTTGGGTGGTTGGATGGCAGGGTAAGAGAGTGTGATGGAGCGGTTTTAATTTGCACATCCCTTACTGTACAGTTCTCAGGTTTTGGACTAATCCTGGTTTATGCCTCAGCAGTGGCGCCTAGTTTCAGCGCGAGTGGCGACCGGCACTGAGCACATGGCCACGGATTACTGGCTACTTGAGCAGTTAATCGCTGGACACCTGCCACCAACCCTGCGATTTTACCAGTGGTCACCACCGGCTCTATCCCTGGGCTATCACCAAAAAGCCTGGCCTCACCACTGGCAAACGCTGACTTGGCAAGGGCGCCCCGTCGATTTAGTGCGGCGACCTACTGGCGGTCGCGCCGTCTTGCATCAAGGGGATTTGACCTACGCGATCGCCATGCCGTTGACGGTCGCTCGCCAAGCGGCATACCAGCAGATTTGTGATGCTCTGATTGCCGCTTGGCAACAGTTAGGCGTAAGTTTGCGGTATGGAACTGCGGGCAGCGGCTACCGCCATCAAGCCAACTGTTTTGCCCTGGCAACGGCGGCTGATTTAGTAACCGACAGGGGCTATAAGTTGATTGGCAGTGCTCAACTGCGCCGCGATCGCTATCTGCTGCAGCATGGGGCGATTCGGCTCTGGCCGAATGCTGAGTTTCATAGTCAAGTGTTCAATGACCACGCCGCGTCTATTGCTGAGCGCCCTACAGAAATTCCTGCTAGCCCAGATGCAGACTTCCTGGTGAAGCTACAAACCTCAATTCAGCAGGCACTGGCGCGATCGCTCGGCATCACTTTTGTTGAATTACCGCTGAGTGCCGCCGAAATAGCAGACATTGAGGAAAACTCGACAGCCTTTGCTAATCTTGCAGGCCCTTGGCCAAAGACTCTAACTTCAGGCCCGGGGGATACTGGTCTTCATCCTTAATACGCTGAATCACGTTATCGGAAATCGCTAGATTCATCTTCTTACCCAACGCCCGCACAATTTCGCCCCGATCAATCACGCCTGCAACGGCATCCGCCGGCGTCAGCACAATTAACCGCGACAGCTCTTGCTGCTCAAGCGCCATAATCACTTCCGGCAGCGGGGTGGTTTCGCGCACATTGGCAACAGAGGTTAGGGGGCGAGCAATATCCAGCAGGCGCTTTTGCTCCCACTCACTACGCTCGATCTCACGCACGTCATCAATTTTCACTAGGCCACGGTAGCGACCATCAGAAGCTGCCAGATAAACCGGTGCGCGGGTCGACTGCAACAGATATTCGTCGGCAAATTCCCGCAGGGTCATATTGGCGTCCAAAACGCGAAACTCGCGGGCCATAGCATCCGATGCCATCAGCTCTGACAAAATTTCCTGCAGGTCAGCCACGCGACCATAATTAGAAGCATTGCGGATGGCAAAGCCGCCAATCAGGACAATCCAGATCAGGTCCAGACTTGGCTCGGCAAGGTAAGCTAGCAGTCCACCGCCGACGGCTGTCCAGCCCAAAATCTGACCAGTTCTGGCAGCCCAGCGAACGCCCTTGATGCGACTGTCGGTGGCCTTCCAAACCGCTGCTTTCAGCACTTGACCGCCATCCAGTGGCAGGCCGGGAATCAGGTTGAAGACTGTCAGCACTAAATTGATTTGTGCGACATTAGCAAAGAGTACCGCCACGGGCTCTGGTAAAGCCAGAATTGACACACTTAGGGTGAGCAAAAAATAGAGTCCCAGACTTACCGCCGGCCCCGCGATCGCCACTTGAAAAGCTTGTCCTGGCGTTTTCGATTCCTGATCGATGGCGGCAATGCCCCCAAATAGAAATAGGGTGATGGAGTTGACTTTAATGCCCTGGGATTTAGCAATTAGGCTGTGGCCCAATTCATGCAGCAGCACTGAGCCGAATAGCAACAGGGCCATCGCCAGCCCAACAAACCAAGAGGTGTCGCCCCAGCGCTCTTGCCAGAGAGGATTGCTGCCGTAAACGAACGTTACCAACAGTACAATCACAAACCAGGAGGTATCTAAATATAGGGGAATGCCCAGAATTGAGCCAACGCGCCATCCAGACCGCATAGTTGCCATTAACCGTGAACGATAAGCTAGTGCTCTCAACACGTAATGCTAAGAGATACTATTTATTGTAAACACGCCCACAGGCGATGCCGATGACAGAAAACCGGGCTGCACAGGGGCAATATCCGGCGATCGCGATCGCCAGAATCCGCTCAAGGACAAAGAACTGCCGCTAATTGACTGAGAATCTTGTCAGCCAAATCACCACGACCCGTAGAATCGTAAGCGGCAGAATGTTTTAAGAGTTAACTGTTGGGCAATGGCCTTGATGAATGCTTCTCTTTGGGTCAAAATTTGCGGGCTGAGGGTTCCCGAACAGGCAGTGGTGATCGCCCGCCAGGGGGCCAGCGCCATTGGTTTTATTGCGGTGCCGTCCTCTCCCCGCTACGTGACGCCGCTACAGATGCAGGCGATCAGCGACGCGCTGATGGCCGCTGAGTTACCAACCGTCGAGCGGGTCGGAGTCTTTGTCAATGCCGAGTTGGATGAACTGCGGGTCGCGATCACAACGGGATTGCTCACGACGGTCCAGCTGCATGGGCAGGAGTCACCGGCGATCTGTCAGCAAGTTCGGCAGGCGTTTCCCACTATCAAACTCATCAAAGCGCTGCGCATTCGTAGTCAGACCGATCTGGCGGCAGTTTCGTCCTACGAGCCCCTCATAGACGCTCTTTTGCTGGATGCTTATCATCCTCAACTGCAGGGCGGCACCGGCGAACCCCTGGACTGGCGATCGCTGCAAACCTTTTGTCCTGCCAAACCGTGGATTTTAGCGGGCGGCCTGACGCCAGAGAATGTCACCACAGCGTTGGAGTTGCTGTCGCCCCAGGGCATTGACCTCTCTAGCGGCGTCGAAATCAGTCCAGGACAGAAGTGTCTGAGCAAAACCCAAGCCTTATTTAACGTCCTGTCAGGTTCGGTATCGCTGTCCTGAAAGCGCTGTAGTCCACCAGCAGGTAGAGGGCTGTTTCCGAAGTGAAACCGGGCGGTAAAGTAAGGAGCACTGTCAGAAATAGTTGTGAGGTCAGTGGGCGCTATGGTTCATCGCGATGGCTGTAAGGGGGTAGTCTCAGCGGGGCATACGCTCACGGCAGCAGCGGGGGCAGAAATTTTGCGGCAGGGGGGCAATGCTTTTGATGCGGCGATCGCTGCGGTCATGACCGCCTGGGTCGCGGAGTCAGTGTTGACCTCTGCCGGTGGCGGTGGCTTCTTGCTGGCTCACACCAATCAAGGCGAGAATTGTCTATTTGATTTTTTTACTCAAACGCCCCGGAACAATCGCCTGGCGCAACAGCCGGACTTTTATCCTATACACGCCAATTTTGGCGATACCGTGCAGGAGTTCCATATTGGCTTGGGCTCAATGGCCGTGCCAGGGGCGGTGGCGGGACTGCTGCATGTGCATCAGCGTTTGGGGCGGCTGCCGCTGGCGGCGATCGCTGAACCCGCCATTCACCACGCGCAGCAAGGGGTCACCGTCAATCCGTTCTTGGCATATGTTTACGAACTGCTAGAGCCCATTTTGACTGCAACCGCAGCCGCTAAAGCGGTGTACACCCATAATGGTCGGCTGCTCCAAGCAGGCGATACGCTGCGCCTGCCGGACTTGGCCCACACCCTCAAGGACATCGTGGAACAGGGCGCTGCCGTTTTTTATGAAGGGGCGATCGCTCAGCAAATTGCTCAGGACTGTCGGGCGATTGGCGGCTATCTGAGTCAGCAAGACCTGCAGCAGTATCGGGTGATTGAGCGTCAGCCGCTGAGCCTGACCTATCGCGATGCGACTTTTCTCACTAATCCCTCGCCCAGCTCTGGCGGGACGCTCATCGGCTTTGCCCTGAAGCTGTTGGAGTCGCTCGACTTACCGCAAGTTGCTTGGGGCAGCGGTCCCCATCTGCACGCCTTGACCCGAGTGATGGCGCTGACCAACGCCGCTCGTCGCGATGGGTTTGACCAGCAGCTACACGATCCCCAGATAGCTGAAGCCTTTCTTAGCTCAGAGCATCTGCAGGCTTATCAGCAAGGGCTGACCACCGGCGTCAATCGCTTAGGCAGCACCACCCACATCAGCGTTATCGATGCGGCAGGCAACGCCGCCAGCGTCACCACGTCTAATGGGGAAGGCTCTTCTTACATCATTCCGCAAACGGGCATCATGGTGAACAACATGTTGGGGGAAGAGGATTTGCATCCCCACGGGTTTCATCAATGGACCGTAAATCAGCGCATTTCGTCGATGATGGCCCCAACGTTGGTGCTGCAAGCGGGCAAACCACAAATTGTGCTCGGTTCTGGCGGCTCCAACCGGATTCGCACCGCCATTCTGCAGACGATCGCGAATGTTGTTGAATTTGGCATGCCTCTGGAGGCGGCGATCGCCGCTCCTCGCATTCACTGGGAGCGCGGCACCCTGCACCTGGAGCCGCTGGACAATCCGCCTCTTGCCGCCCTCAATCACCTTCCAGAGACGACAAACGTGATTCCTTGGCAGCAGCAAAACATGTATTTTGGCGGCGTCCACGCAGTCGGCATGGATGAATTCGGCGAACTGCAAGGTGCTGGGGATGCGCGGCGGGGTGGGGCGGTCGCGATCGCTCACTGATATCTATTAGCGATTTGGGGCGATTTTAGATTTAAGGCCGGTGAGCGCGTCTGAAAATTCTGTGGCCATGACCGAGTAGATTTGATCCTGCGGGGTAACTTAAGCTTGCAGCCCCGGAAAATTTGCGTGTCTCAATTTCTGCAAAGCCTAAACAGCCAGCTGAGCCAAACTGCACCAGGAAGAGTCACAACATTCCTAAGTGCCGAAGTGCTTGACGTGATCAATCAGCTCGCGTTGGTTGACACCTGCGATCGCCAGTTTGTTGTGCAGATGTGGGAGCAACTGCCTCAGCCCAATCGGCTAATTCCCGATGTTTTGGCTACGGTGGCGGAGGCGGCCTATGGCATTTGGCCGGCCTGGTATGACCAAGAAGAGCCATTTTTGGCGGACGAAAATGGCACCGTGGCTGAAACGATTTTGCTGAATCAGTTCAAATGTAAAGACTTGAATAGCGAATCGCAGGACATTTGCTTACCTTGGCTCCGGCAGGCCGTGCGAGCTTGTCAGATAGGCAAAGTCCCTATGCTGTCGGAGTTTTCGAGAGCGGTGCAACTGTCGCAACTGCTGCTGGCGATTGCGCCCCATAACGTCAGCCTGATAGTAATAGTAGCCGATCCAAATCCTGCCAAGCATCAGCTATTGGGGTTAGCCAAGTCTATGCACTGGCTGGCGGACAAAACCCAAGCCCCCATTGCTCTGCTGCTGCCAGAGCAGTTGGCGAACAGACCAGAGCTCGATGCAGTACTTTATGACGCCAACACACTGACCCTTGCCGCCGACAATTCTTCTCCGGATGCTGCGTTAGAAGGCACTGGGATTGAAGAAGCCAAGCATATTTTGGTTCCAGTGCAGGGACGGCCCCATCCCTTTAGTCCGGGCGAGCAGCGGCTGGCTGAGAAACTATTACAAGATTCAGAACTAGGGCCACTGTTCCAGTTCAATCGCCCTGTTCACACCGTTCATCATCAAAACTATCGGGTTGATCTCTTGTGGGCTGAGGGGCGAGTCGTTGTTGAAATTGATGGTTATCGTTATCACAGCAATCGATATGCGTTTAGCCGCGATCGCCAGCGCGATTATGAGCTATTAATCAGTGGGTATGTTGTGTTGCGACTACCCCACGACGAGGTGATCAACGACATTGAGCTTACCGTAGAAAAAATTCGCCACGTCGTCCGCTTTCGTCACCAGACTTGTCGTATCAGTGAGGTCTCTCAGTGAGCAATGAACTGTCCCCAAAACAAGCCCTCGTTCTTTGGAATCTTTTGATTACCGGGGACGAACCTATGATGTCTAAGGTCAAACCCGAGCTTTCCCCGAAGCAGCGTCAGCCCCTGATAGAAGCAGGATTGATTAGTTTAGAAAGACGCGGTAGAGCGACTCACATTGTTCTCGAGGACAAAGCCTGGGATTGGGCCGTCAAAAATTTTGATACTAAAATTTCTCGCTGTTACGATGCAACATCTGTGCTGCAGGCATTGCTGGCTAAATTGGGTCATTATCTTGATATTCACCAGGTAGCTTTGGCGGACGTACTGACAGCCACTGACATGCCTAAAACTACCACTGACACGGTCTCAAAAGACGCTAATCCTGCTGTTATTAGTAAGCTTTCCGTTAAGGACTTGCCCTCAAAAATTCGTCAAGCCTATTTCAATCTCCCAGATGGCGAGGCAGGCTTTCGAGTCCGATTGCATCAGCTTCGCGAGCAACTATCGGGATTTTCCAAATCGCAGATGGATCAAGTGTTGCTTGATATGCAGGCAAAAGGTGCAGTTGCTTTGTTAATTGCTGAAGATCCCCAAGAACTTACTGCTGCTGATGAAGCCGCCGCCATCGATATGGGTGGGGGCGATAAGCGTTATTTCGCACACATAGAAAATTAGGCGTTACTTGGCAGAAATCTTAAATCTTATGACGACATCAGAATTGCAAGCGCTTAAACAGATTGATTTTGATTGGGTTAGACGGGTAAGGAGTGTCTGGCACGATTCACTGTTTGATGTTGACAACCTCAATATCAAGGAGCGTCAAGCTGTTCTAACTCGCTTAGAGGCACTCAAGCAGGCAAAACAGTCCTCTTCACCAATGGGGCTGATTATTCAAGGTGTTTCGGGATCCGGGAAGACGCATTTGCTGTCAGTAATTCGCCAGCAGGCGACCGCTCAGGACATGTTTTTTGTCCTGGTGGACATGACCGACATTCGCGATTTCTGGGAGACAACGTTAGAAGGGTATGTTAGTTCGCTGCAAGAAGAGCATACTGACGGGACTCGTCAGTTTCAGCTTCAGCGGCTGGTTCAGTATCTGGTGAGCTTGACAGGGCAAAACGTTTCGCCTGAAACAATGGCTAATTTGCCTTTAAACTCCTTAATAAATGCCAATAAGCAGATCTTGAATGCGATCGCCCGGCAGCAACGACAAGCGGTAATGCGATTTCAGGACATTGTAAGAGCGCTTATTTTTCTCAACTCTGATGACTTTCAGGTGTCGAGTACGGGCTACTCATACCTGCAAGGCATGGAAATAGAGGCCGATGAAAAACCTAAGTTTGGGTTTCAGTCAGCATCGATGAAACTCAGCGATATTGTCGAAGGGTTGTCCTGGGTAATGGGCTTACAAAGCCCCACTGTACTGGCATTCGACCAGCTTGATGCGATTGTTGCTCAACATCACTACATCACCGAGAACGCTCTTGATAATGAGCTAACCAACGAGCAGCGCATCTCAAAATCAATCATCGACGGCATTGGCGGTGGTCTCATGGGGCTACGCGATATAACCTCACGCACGTTGGCACTGGTTTCTTGTCTGCGGGTGACGTGGGAAATTTTAACGAGGGACGCTGTATCGTCGCTCAAAGATCGGTTCGTCAGCGACGTTTTTCTCAAACAAATCATTGACCGTACTGTGGCCGAAATGCTAATTGCTGGTCGCTTACAGTTAGCCTATCAAAGCGCTGATTTTTCTCCAGCCTACTCTACCTGGCCGTTCCATCCCGACTTTTTTGCAGCTGCCGTTCGCAAAGGGAAATCACCTCGACAAGTTTTGCAGCGCTGTAGTCAGCATCGCGATCGCTGCATTGCTCAAGAAACAGTCACAGAACTACGTTCTTTCGATGCATCAACATCACCAGAACCAGTTATAAAGGACTTTTCTACGATTGATGAGGCGTTTGTCCAAGCGAAGCAACAGGTCAATCTCGATGAAGCAGTTGACGAAGACAATGAAGACAATCTCTTAGGTCAATGGCTAAAAACAGCCAGTAGCTGTTTAGTACAGGAAAACTTAACTGCTGATGAGATTGACGTCAGAGCTGAAGACAGCTTTCCTGGCGATAAGACCTATGCTCAATTACATGCGCGAGTGCGAATTGTTTATCGTAACCAAGGTGATCGCGAAAAGCATCTTTGCTTTCGGGCGCTACAACGGTCGCACCACAGCGCTTATCGCGCTCGTCTCAAGGCGGCTATGACCACTTCTGGTATCGACCATGCGCTCAGTTTTCGGCGACTCATGGTGCTTAGAACTACCGAACCGCCCAGCGGAGCCTCAACCCAGCAGCTCACGCAGCAGTTTTTGGATGCTGGCGGTCTGCTGACCTATCCCGAAGCAGAAGAGTTGCGTGTGTTGGGGGCGCTGCATCAGCTGCGATCGCAAAATCTGCCCAACTTCGAGGATTGGCTCCGTCAGCATCGTCCCGTTTCGCAATTGAGATTTATGCAGGACACAGTTGCCTGGTTGTTTAGCGATACCGGCGCCGATGTCGGTGCGACTGAGCCAACCTCGCCAACGGCTGGAAGCGCTGCTCCCACTAAATCTACCGCCCCTGCCCCCCAAGCAGCAAAGCCGCAAGACGGCAAGGACCCTCAGGCGGCGTCTCCAACCACGCCTGATAGTGATAAGCCAGCTACGCCACCAGCCACAGCACCGAGATCATCCTCTCCAACTAGATTACCCGTTGGCAAGCAGCTGATTGGAAAGCAGCAATCAGGCCCTGAAATGACCATTCCGCTGGAAGCTTTGACGAAGCACGTGGTGGTGCTGGCAGGCAGCGGGGCCGGAAAAACCGTTTTAGTTCGACGATTAGTCGAAGAAGCTGCCCTGCAGGGCATTCCCGCCATTGTGATTGACGGAGCCAACGACTTGGCGCGGATGGGCGATCGCTGGCCGACCGCACCAGACAGTTGGACAGCGCCGGATCAAGCCAAAGCTGAGCAATATCAGCAAGCGACTGACGTCATGGTGTGGACGCCGGGGCGCTCAGCCGGACGGCCATTGAATCTTAACCCACTGCCAGACTTCAAAGCCCTGTTGGGCAATGTTGACGAGCTCAATCAGGCGATCGACATGGCGCGCGACAGCTTAGAAACCGTAGTGGCCCCCGGCAACTCAAAAACAGCCAAGGTGAATCGCGGCATTCTCAGAAATGCTCTGGAGTACTTCGCCAGCATCGGCGGTGGAACCCTCGAAGAATTTGCCGAATTTCTCAGCGACCTACCTGAAGAAGCGGCTGGCAACATTGCCAAAGCGACGAAACGTGCCCAGGAAATGGCTGATTTGCTCAACGCGGAAATCGCCAATAATCCTCTCTTGAGGCAAAGCGGTGAACCTTTAGACCCCGCCGTCCTGCTGGGACTGGATGCAGAATCCTCAACGACTCGATTGTCAGTGCTGAACTTTATCGGGCTACCAGGATTACCGCAACAGCAGCAGTTCTTAAACCAGTTGGCAATGACCTTATTCACCTGGATTAAAAAGCATCCGGCGCCAGCCGGTCAGCCGCTGCGGGGGCTGCTGGTCATTGATGAAGCGAAGGACTTTCTGCCGGCTCAGCAAACCACGCCCTGCAAATCCAGCCTTAATCGGCTGGCCGCTCAGGCCCGAAAATATGGCTTGGGCCTAATTTTTGCCACCCAGGCGCCCAAAAGCGTTGACCACAATGTGATTGCCAACTGCTCGACACAGTTCTATGGGCGAGCCAATTCCCCTGCCTCGATTAATGTGGTGCAGGACCAGTTGCGGCAGCGGGGCGGCAGTGGCGATGACATTGCCAAGCTCGCTCGGGGACAGTTTTATGTAGTGTCTGAAACTATCAATCCACCTGTAAAAGTTGTCGCGCCGCTATGCCTCTCCCATCATCCGGCTAGCCCCCTCGATGAAGAGGGCGTTCTGATGCGAGCAAAAAACGCTTGAGTAGAACCTACGCGGTTGAACCCGATTTTGGTTCTCGGCTCTCATTCTGACACTGTAAACATCACATAGAAAAAACGTCTCAAAGCCAGTGAGGTCTGTAGCAAAGCGAAACCGCAACAGCACTCTTGACTATTGGCAAAACCTTTGGGATGTCACCGCCGCGGATTTAGTGTTCCTCCTGCACACCGCCACAGTTCCAGAGGCGTTGCCCATAGCCGATGTGTTATGCCCACTGACTTCGAAGTATCGATCGCCTCGATTGGATGCCAGAAATCCTTTCACCGCAAATGCTTCAGAGCTTAGTTAGACTTGTCTCGATTAGCCAAGATCGAGTTCAAGAGATGTCCTCGAGGCGGACAAAAATTTTTGCCGGATACTTTATTAATCGCCGGTACATCAGCCACTGCCGCCACCCAGATTGGCCGCTCAACTTCCTCTGCATTCCTGACCGGTTTAACGATCGTGTCGCAGTCGTTACTTTACGGCTTGGCACTGGCTTGGAAAACCTGCTCAAGGTCAATGGCAGCATTTCCAACCAATGTTCTCTCACGTTTGCAGGTACTGAAGAGCGAGATCGCCCAGCGTTGCAGAAGACGAATCGCTTTGCTCTAAACACACGTTTTTTTCGTATATTCAGCCTCTTAGGCTCGCATTCTGCAATTTACGTACTGTTTTATGGGTACCTCGGCAAGATACATTCTTGACAAAATCCTCAAATTTCATCCGGATTATGCTGCTATCTATTGATAAGAACTTTATGCACGATCTGTCGATAGAGAAGATAGTCTATTGATGGTTGATAAATCCTGCTAGCAGCCCAACATCTATAGGTCTCGTGCAGTCACCTAAGCGTACCCTGTCATTCTCAAACTTTGAGACTAGTGAATTTAGGGTTTTCCCGAATACAGCTTCGGAGATTTTAGGCAAGTTCGACTGCACTCATTTGGCAATTTCGCAGGTTATTTGCTCGTTCTCGCTGTCCAGTGCCCTATTAAATAACTTTGATGTTTTTACGATCTTTTTCAATTTGCTGTTTGAGTCTAGGTCTAGCGGCTTTAAGTTCGCCGGCTGAAGCCCGGCCCGAAATTGCCAGTGGTGATCAGTGGCTCGAAGGAATTAACCAGGCGGATTGTTTAGATCGCGCTGATGACTTCATCAGCGAACTCAATGTTCCGAATGAAAGCGGTAATATCGATCGCACCGGCTATTTTGATGACGGCGTATTCCGCATTCTTTGCTATGGCGGTGGCGAAGATTCCAGCATGTTAGTTGTATTCTCGGTCCACAATGAAAGCGCTGAAGTGGCAACACAGTTTTTACAGTTTGCGCTAGAAGAACTCTCGGATGAGACCATCACAAGTCGCCAGCCCGCAGCCCTTTAGGTTATGGCTACAGAATCTTGGCTTTGAGTGTCATATCCTACTTCCCAGCCTCTTCGAGAAAGCATCAAAAAGATTGTTAAGGGGCTGCTTTCGCCCACAGTGTCAGAAAGTTTTTAACGCTATTGCCGAAAGTATGAGCGTCTCTCTGACGCACCCATATCGCTCGTTCATACTTTTTTCGCACCTGAGTTGCTAGAGCGTGCTCCATCAGGAGCAATTCATTTTTCAGCTACCAGACAGCGCAGTAAGGCCACGGCGATAAATAGTCTGGGCGTATTGCGTCCAGGAACCTTGGCCCCAATAGCGAAAGCAGCTGGTTTCCAACAGTAAATTGTGCAGTAAAGCCCGGTGATAAGAGACGGAGCGCTCATCTTCTAGCTGCTTAGTCTGCACAGCTTGATGAAATCGAGCGCTCAGCTGCTGCATCGGTTGCATAACGTTGCCGTAACCTTCTACCCAACTGCGATCGCTTGTCCAAGAAGAACCTTCCATATGAAAGTTGCTGTCGTGAGCCTGAATCGTGGCGATCGCAGTTTGGACTGACTCCGGGGTCGGATCGCTGCCTATTGCTTGCCAGAGACGGTGCTGCCCAATCGCCTGACAAGTGGGAAAGCTACTTTCGGCGACGCCTGCGGCAGTCAGCAGTTCCAGATATTCCGTTCCCAATATGCCGACCGTTCCCACTCGTCCATTGCCCTGCTGCCGCATCTCATGCCAACAGCGCTTAAACATGCTGGGAAACTCATTCATCATCACGCCGCCGTTTTCGCCATCGCTAATTTGACTCACTAGTGGCGGCACCGTCTGCCCCCCCAGCGTTATCGGCTGCAGGGTTTTAGCTTCGGCGAAAGGCTGCATCTGCCCGACCAGTTTGGTATCTGAGCCCTGAGTTTTGATTAGCACCGTGATGGTGGCCGTCTCACCGTGAGAATTTCGCGCCACCAATCGATGCGGTACATGGGGCTGTGAAATGCCTTGTCCGGCCATCGTTTCGACAGTGTGCTCCTGCACTATCATCCACTGATAGCCGCAGTCCTTAAGGGCTTTAACCAAGGCGTATAAAGTATCAGGATGGTTCGGCAGATGCATCTCCGGCGGCGAAAACCCCCGCACTCGCGCCAACGCTTCCCAGCCAAACAGCGCTGCAAAATGATGCTGCCAGGCGCGGATGTGCAAAGCAATATCCGGAATTGGCGTCGAGGGCGCAACGGCATGTCCCCAAAACGTACCTAACCATTCCACATAAGGCTGATATTGGGCATCGCAGGTGATTCGTCGCAGCTTATCGAGAATGTCGTAGCGATGCATCTGCTGAAAACCCCACAGCAGGGTACCCGAATAGTCGAGCATGACCCGTGGATTACAGCCCTGCTCTACCAGTTCGGGAATAAAGTCCCCCATCCGGGCATAACAGTAGGCAAATGGCCCGGCATTATGGTTGTCGCCGTCATAGGGATGCTCGAACATGTATTGCAGGTTGCTAATTAGCTGTCCCTGCTGCCCAGCGGGAATTGTGGGCTGATGCATGTGCAAAGCGATCGCAAAGCCAGCCGAAATATCCGCTAGTTGCAAATTGGTGCGCTCTAGATAGACCGGATCAGTATTTTGAGTAGTAGCGCGAAGGCGATCGCTCCAGCCTGCCAACGGCGGCATATCGTCAATCAGCTCGGGCAGGCGATCCATAAGGGAATGGGCAGTAGTGGCGACCATGAAACCATAAGCACATAAAGTCTTATTTAGTGTCGCACCGTTCGCTGCAAGCAGAGTTGAGATTATGCCTTTAATAAATGATATTTAACAGTTACAACGAAGCAATCCCCATCGTTGACTTCCTGTACCCACAAAATTTAAGTCGTTTTCCAAAACACTTCTAAATCATCAACAACAAATAGATTTACTTGGGTCTATATGAATTTACACTGTTGGAAAAGCTAACGATATCAGCGGAGCTCTCTTGACCATGTCAACCTTAAATACAATCATAAAACCTTGAATATCTTAGACTCTTTATTCTCATATTCAAGCTCAAAATCTTGGGGATTGTTAGACACCCAATCAATAAAGTCAGACGAATAATAATTTTGAGGATCAGCATAATCAATTGCCCAATGACCAACCCACTTTGCCGACTTACTCTCTACCTTGTTCGATGTCGAATACATAAAAATATAGCAGATATTATACTCCTTCATCCTCTTTAAAAAATCTTGATAGCTGACTTCCTGTTGAGTTATTAAAGTACTTAAAGGCACCTGCGGTGACTCAAAACCAGGTCTACCAAAGCGATTGGATACAGTATAAAAATATCCGGTTCCAGACAGATAGGCATTGGTATAAGGATCACTCAATACCCAGCTTCGAATTGGCAATACAGTTGAGTCAGCATTGGTATCAAAGCAATGTTCACCAGCGACCTGTCTAAGATATTGAATTGGCTCGGTTAAGTTTCTCCCATCTAAATGCGCTTCGGGCTTTAAGAATAGGTGAGAAGTTTTACCGTAAACAGGTGCGCTTTGAATCCAAGAAATGCCAACCAGGAGAGCAGCGAGAAAATAAGCCATATGGTTTTCTTTGAAGTTAATTAATATGCGATTTATCATTTGAAATCGAGCAGATAAAAAGCTTTCACCTTTTAGTAATTTCAAAACATAGGGTAGCGAAACAATCAGAAAAATCCAGTATAGAGAACCATAAATAAGTCGGTGAAAAACATCTGAAATCATATATCTATCCAAAACTTTAATGCCAATGGGATTCAGCAAAAATAGCCAAGGCCAAACTGCAACCGCGGATATGACATCAAGATTTCGAGAAGACTTTTTGAAGCACAGAAAAGTAAAGGCCATGACTGCTGCTCCCCAGCCTAAAAAGCCAGTCATGATATTTAAAATACTGAAATCATGGACGACGGCTTGTATGCCGTTAATTTCGAACAAAACAGTTAAATTAACTCTACTGCTTACAGGCCCAAGATTCCGAGCTAAGGGCTCTTTAGTGATGAGGATATAAGCTGTAAATATGCTTGACAAAAAAACAATCAGCGACATAAGCCAAACTAATTTACGAGTAAACTCTCGTCGCCTAAACAATAGCAATAAACCAGAAATGCCAACTAAAGCATTGATTAGAAGAAGCGTTTCTTGCTCATGATTTCCATAGCAAAAAAATAGAATTGGTGGCAATAAAATTAGGTATCGAATTTCTTCCTTTACGAAAGCTGCAAATATCAGAATAAAGCCTTCTGTACAACAAATTTGAGCGATCGTAGCGCCTCCAAAAGCAGTGTAGCGATAGAAGCTAAATGCACTATACCCAAAATATCCCAAAGACATCAGGCCGCCGAACCACCCTAAAACAATACTGTTTGTTAGCAATCTAGTTAAGCGCACAAATTGCCAAAACAACATTGTTTGTAACGCAGCTCCCCACAAAACCAGACCACTTCGCACTCCTAAGTTCAGGTCAGAGTAGCCTAACAGCCAGTGTTGAAAGAAATAAATGAATCGGTCATAAGTTTTACTCCCCAAGCCAAAGTCCATAAGAGTCACTTTTTCCCAGGCTTGTATACTGTTTAAATGAAATATCGAGTCTGATGGAAACTCTAAATAAGCTCCTAGACTGACCATAAAAAGGAATACCAGGAGGATAGATAGAAATGTTTTTTTTCGTTCAAACCTATTTATTAAAAAACTTCTGTGCTCCAAGCTAAAACATTGCCAACAAAGCCAAATTACTAGAGAGATTAGTGAAGCTATTGCCAAAGTTTCATAGCCAACTCTAATCAGTTTGCTTGGAGCAGCGCACCATCTTGCGACCTTAAAGATGAGGAAGTAAATTAAAAGCCCCCATGATAATTGGGGAAGGTAATGTTCTTCAAAATTGAATTTCTGCCGTAGTGGAGTATTGACAATGACCTTAAACATTCCCAAGGATGCAAGAAAACCAACTAGAAAAATACCAAAATCTAATTTAGTCATTATCAATTGCTTCGATGTCAATCGCCTTTCAAAATAATAAATAAGCCGGCAAATATAGATTCAATCAAGTCTTCTCATTGATTGAGCCAGAATGTCATTTTGAAATAAATCTAATTCTTACTGCGTTTTTAAGTGTAACCTAAATAGGTAATTCCAAAGCTATTAAGGATGCGTTTTGATGATGGATGAGATGCCAAATGGCCACAATAGTATTCTCAAGCTTTCCGGAAAAAGATAAAGCTTTACGGACTAAGCGTGAAACAAGTGCATCTCAGTCTTGCAAGACTGGGTTTGAGAACTTGCTATTGAGATGAGCAGCGTGCTGCTTGAGCACTTGGGGAATATTGCCTTCACATTAAAGTTCGTTCTCTAGAAATAGCCTGACAAATTTCGTTGCTGACTCGGGATTTATCGTCTTCAAAGCTCTCACAATTTCAACGACAGTTTCAGCCGTGGGGTCGCGCTTCTCGTTAACCCAGCGGTGAACGTTGTTGCGTTCGACATCCATTGCAACAGAGAGGCTGTACTGGGCTGATGCCGTACTTCTTCAAAACCTGCTTGAGCGCTTGTCCTGACTTTCTCATGCGCTCATCCTGTCAGAGAACTGGCAACTTTCAAACATCCCGTTGGCTGACAGTCAACCCAAAGGTCGATTAACATCCTCAAAACGTCCTAGTGGTTGACATCCTCTATGCAACCTCAGGCTTTTCTCTCTGCCGCTTCACGATCCTCTGAAACTGTCGGCATCGAACTCTCTCTGAAGCTCCACACTTACCACGAGCTCGAAGGTTAAATACCGGCCTTCGGCCAACGTGAACCCGTTAAGTTGCTGATCATTGGTCTCGAGAAGTGGTCACTGCGATCGTTCATTGTCTGCATCAACATCGCTTTGCTGAAGTCTAAAGCCCTCCGGGCAGGCGCTTCTCATAGTGAGTGGACTGACTTTCTCCCTGCTCCCAGCGAGACGAATCCTCTACAAACTCGGCCTGGTGAAGTCATGTAGACGCGAAGCGGCTTCCCGCAGGGGAGGCGTTGGCGAAGTATTTACCGCGAGCTTGATGCATGAAGCGATCGCAACTAGCAAACCGTCACAGCTCTACTAAATGACGCTCAATCTGCCAGAGCTGATCTGCCGTCAGCCACCGCTCATCCACCTGACGCAAATCAACGATATGTCGCTCCGGGTCGATGTCGCGCAGGGCATCATAGGCCTGCCAAGAACTCTCCAGTTTCTCCCAATAGCCTAGATTATTCACAAGAAGTGCAATAGGGACAGAAAAAAGAGCCTGAAACG
>ERZ1740058.179-NODE-179-length-54844-cov-7.581522_pt1 | contig 54844 bp, 49 predicted proteins | sample MGYA00581745_ERZ1740058 | MGnify/ENA primary metagenome ERZ1740058 (study PRJEB43018, sample SAMN04849742) | marine metagenome | isolation source: floating plastic debris | place: Pacific Ocean | collected 2008-08-30 | study: EMG produced TPA metagenomics assembly... | reverse complement strand
GCCCACCACGGCCCACCTCCATGCCTGTGTTTCACGAGCGGCTCGCGTCCCCGATCATCACCGGCTCTCACAACCGGCGAACCGCCCAAACTCAACCTTTCCGCACTCCAATCGGCGACCGCAACACCAAACATCACCGACCGGTGTTATTTTAGCGTACCGCTGGGGATATCGGCAGACGAATCGCCCAACTTGCACACCAAATCGTGCAGTCTTCATGAAGGCTTCGTAAACATCGCACGGCTGTTCGCATCACGCTCGCATCGATCATCCACATCACGCTCCGCCTCACGACCGACTCATGAATGACCGATAGCCCACACGCGGCGCTCCCCAGGTCAGCCGACCATTTCTGGAGCCGAAGACAGACCCGCCACGATCCGTCGCCCAACAATCCGGGTGCCGGCACGGCCCATGCCTCGTACGGAGAGCGACGTGGTTCCCACCCGGAACGACAACGACCTGGAGAGAACGGTGCTTCCCGGCGGCCGCGGCATGCCCGGCGCGCTGCTCGTCGAGGTCGGCTTCGAGGTCTGCAACCCGATTGGCGGAATCTACCAAGTCCTGCGGTCCAAGGCCGCCACCATGGTCGACCACTGGGACGATCGCTACCTGATGGTCGGCCCGTACGTCCCCGATCAGGCCGCTCTGGAAATGGAGCCCCGCCGCCCCACCGGCTGGCTGGCCCGCGCCGTCGCCGCTCTGGACGAAGCCGGCATCGTCTGCCACACCGGCCGCTGGCTCGTCCCCGGGCGCCCGCGCGTGGTCCTCCTCGACATCAACCTGCCCGAAGAGCGCATCAACAGCGAGAAGTTCTACCTCTGGGAGAACGAGGGCGTCGGCTCGCCCAGCGACGACCAGATGGTTGACGACGTCATCGCCTTCGCCGACCTCACGCGGCACTTCATGCGGGCCGCCGCCCAGGCCTGGCGAGACCAGCGCCCCGCCCGCCGGCACCAGCGCCGGGTCATGGCGCACTTCCACGAATGGATGGGCGGCCTGGCCATCCCGCTCATGAAGCGCGAGGCCCAGCCGGTTTCGACGGTCTTCACCACGCACGCCACGCTCCTGGGCCGATACCTCGCCAGCAGCGATGATCCGCCCGAAACGATCGAGGGCGTGAACGCCGCCGCCGAGGCCGACCGCTTCGGCATCCGCCCGCGCCACGAATACGAGCGGCTGGCCACGCGCGACTGCGACGTGATGACCACCATCAGCCCGCTCACCGGCATCGAGTGCGAGCACCTGCTGGGCCGCAAGCCCGACGCGATCCTCCCCAACGGGCTGGACATCGGCCGCCTCAGCGTCGGCCACGAATTTCAGACGTTGCACGCGGTCTTCAAGGAGAAGGTCCACCACTTTACGATGGGGCACTTCTTCCCCACCAAGCCGATCGACCTCGACCGCACACTCTACTTCTTCACCAGCGGCCGGTACGAGCCGCGCAACAAGGGCTTCGACATCTTCATCCGCGCCAACGCGCGTCTGAACGAGCTCCTGCGCGAGACCGACAACCCGCAGACGGTCGTCTCGTTCATCGTCACACGCCGGGACGTGCGCTCCATCGACCCGGTCGTGCTCCAGAACCGAGCCGTGCTCGACGAGCTCGAGGACGTGTGCGAGCACATCACAAACGATTTGCGCGCTCAGCTCTTCCGCACCGCCGCCAGCGAGGGCCGAGTCTCGCTCGACGCGATGGCCGAGGAGTATTGGATGCTCCGGCTCAAGCGCACGCAGGCGGCCTTCCGCACCAAGGGCTGGCCCAGCGTCATCACCCACACGCTCGAGGGCGACCCGCGCGACGAGATCCTGACCGAGATCACCACCGCTGGTTTGCGCAACGACCCCGACGACCGCGTCAAGATCGTCTACCACCCCCAGTTCATCAGCCCGACCAACCCACTCTGGGGCATGGAGTACGACCAATTCGTCCGCGGTTGCCACCTGGGCGTCTTCCCGAGCACGTACGAGCCCTGGGGCTACACGCCCCTCGAATGCCTGGCACTCGGCGTGCCGGCCATCACCACCGACATGTCCGGCTTCGGTGATTTCGTGATAGAGCGCCACGCCCAGCCCGCCGGCTGGGCCCCCTGGGTACTGGAGCGGAAGAACAAGACCACGGAGCAGGCCGTGGAGTCCCTCGCCCAGCGCATGCTCCAGTTCTGCGAGCTCAGCCAGCGTGAGCGGGTGCGGGTGCGCAACGCCGCCGAACAACGCTCGTGGCTGTTCGACTGGATCGAGATGGGCGAGTCGTATGTCCTGGCCCACGAGCTTGCGCTACACCGCGGCCCGCAACCTGCCGAAGTGGAATAGGCGACCCGTCGCCCGAGCAGATGCACGACCGAAAGAGCACCGACCCGTTATCGGTCAAACACCCATCGGAAGGAAGCCCCGCATGCCGCCGAGCCATAACCAGCACCTGGGCATCGCCCCGAGCGTGGCGTACTTCACGATGGAGATCGCCCTGAGCGCTCGCATCCCGACCTACTCGGGCGGCCTGGGCGTGCTGGCCGGAGACACCATCCGCTCGGCGACGAACCTGCGCGTGCCGCTGGTTGCCGTCAGCCTGCTGCACCGCGGCGGCTACTTCAAGCAAACCCTCGACGCCAAGGGCCACCAGAGCGACGCGCCAATCAAGTGGCAGCCCGAGAAGCACCTGACGCGCTTGCCCAAGGAAGTCAGCGTCAAGCTCGACGGGCGCACCGTCCGCGTCGGCGCTTGGATGAGCAGGGTGAAGGACAGGCGGCACGGCCACGAGACGCCGGTCATCTTCCTCGATACCAACCTGCCCCAGAACAAGGTCGCGCATCGCACGATCACCGAGCGGCTGTACGGCGGCGATGACGAGCTTCGGCTGCGCCAGGAGGCCATCCTGGGCATCGGCGGCGTGCGCATGCTCGAGGCGCTGGGCTGCCGCGACCTCAAGATCTTCCATATGAATGAAGGCCACGCGAGCCTGCTCGTGCCAGAGTTGGTCCGTAGCACCGCGCGCAAGCTGTCCAAGAAGACCGAGGACCCCGCCGTGCTGCAGGAGGTCCAGGAGAAGTGCGTCTTCACCACGCACACGCCGGTGCCCGCAGGCCACGACCGCTTCCCCATGGAGATGGCCCACGCCATCCTCGATCCGGAGATCGCCTGCCTGCTGCACCCCGAGCCAGAGGACGCCATGCAGGAGGCGCCCACGCAGGCCAACCCGACGCAATCTCGACCGGCGCAGGAAGCTCCAGCCAACGACTCCGGTTCGGCGACGGCCACCGCGGTCGCGACACCCGTGCTCCAACGCACTCGCCGCCGGTACGGCGGAGGCACCATCGAACTCCCACCGCCCGTGGGCACGCTCAACATGACGCTGACGGGCTTCTGGGGCAGCGGCCGCATCAACGCGGTTGCGCGCCGCCACGCGGAGGTCTCGCGCACCATGTTCGGCCGCGACGACATCCTCTCGGTCACCAACGGCATCCACGCGAACACGTGGGTCTGCGGCGACATGGCCAAGCTCTTCGACAAGCACATCCCGGCCTGGCGCGAGGACAACACCGAGCTGCGCAACGCTCTCGGCCTGGATCGCAAGCTGTTGCTCAAGGCCCACCTGCGCGCGAAGGTAGCCCTTATCGATCGCGTGAACGAGCTGACCGACGCGGACTTCGACCTCGATACATTCACGATCGGATTCGGCCGGCGCGCAACGGCGTACAAGCGCTTGACGCTCCTCTTGCGCACTCCCAAGCGGCTCGAGGAAATCGCCGAGAATCACGACGGCATCCAGGTCGTGCTCGCCGGCAAGGCCCACCCCAAGGACGAGCCAGGGCAGGCCATGATCGTCGACACGCTGCGCAAGGCCAAGAAGCTCAAGCACACGCGCATCGTGTACCTGCCCAACTACAACATGGACCTCTGCGGCCTGATGACCGCCGGCAGCGACATCTGGCTGAACACGCCGCGCCCGCCGCTGGAAGCCAGCGGCACCAGCGGCATGAAGTCCGCCATCAACGGCGTGCCCAGCCTGAGCACGCTCGATGGCTGGTGGCTGGAGGGCTGTGTCGAGGGGCTCACCGGCTGGGCCATCGGCAAGGACGACTTTGCGCCCGGCCGCAAGCGCAAGGCACCCACAACGAACACGCAGGACCGCAACCACGCGCAGGACCTCTACGACAAGCTCGACCAGGCCATCCTGCCGGCGTTCGAGTCGAGCGAAGCCTGGGGCGACATCATGGCCAACACCATCGCCATCAACGGCTCGCACTTCACGACCCAGCGCATGGTGCGCGAGTACGTTGCGGGCATGTACTTCGTTTGAGCGTGGCCTGATCCAAGCCGGACTTAGTCAGCCGCCGCGCAGGGCGGTGCCATCCAGCGTGCCCTCGTACTCGAAGCCAACGGTCGGCCGATACAGCCTGGCGTCGTACATGGCCTCAAGAAAGATGCCCGGAAGCGTGTAGCCGAGTTGGCCCTCGAGGCGGAACTCGACCTCGCCCTCGGGTAGGTCGGTCCAGAGCACGGGCACGGGCAGCTCGATGCTGTGCTCGGCCTGGCGCGACAGCGTGGCCTCGGCGCTGCGCCGACCCCGGAACACCCGGCGACCGTCGATCACCAGCGTGTAGTCGACCATGCGGAGCGGGAGCTCGGTCTCGCCCGTGTTCGACGCGATGATGGTACATGTGAGCACGACCGCTTCTTCGGTCGTGCCCGCGACCTCGGCAATCTCGACACGCGCGGTCGGCCGCGTGACACACCCGCCGAGCAGGGCGGCGATAAGCACGATCGCGACCAAGCGGAAGGCGATCACCTGAAAAGCCCCGCGAGGATCGGCAGCACCACGATCAGGCCGATGTACGCCGCCAAACCGAGCCCCAGCATTGCCATAACGACCTGCAGGGTCATGACGCCCACCGCTCGGGGCAGCTGGCGGATGTCGTCGACGCGAACGGCCTTCCACGCCACGCTGATCAGGAACGCAACGGGGAAGATCAGCAGGAACCACCAGCTATGGGCATCCATCGGATCGATGAACGGCCGCCAAGCGAGCGTGTACGCGAGGGTCGGCGTCGTCATGCTCTCGCCCCCTTGCCATACAGCTGCGACTCTGGGCGCCGCCGATTGAACACGGCATCGAGCAGGGCCACGACGTTCATCATGCCCGCCAGCGCGCACATCAGCAGCGCAACCTCGTTGACCTTGCCGATGGACTTGCTCGCGCCCCGCGGCCCGGTAAATTGGTCGGGGTCACCCCACTGCGGCCGCTGCTGCAGCGTCGGCCAGGGCATGCGGCCGTTCTGCGGTTCGTTGACGCGCACCTCGCCCGCGTGGGCCGACCGGAAGACCTCCACAGCGCGCATCGGGCCGACCTCCTGAGCCCAGGCCTTGTGCCGATTCTGGTTCAGCCAGTCGGCCCCGAAGGCGACCGGCCCGGTCAGGGCGTGGACGTAGAACCACAATCGGTCCTCGCGGCTGTCGACGGTGTCGATACCGCCCACCAGCAGCCCGCCGAAGAAGAGGCCCAGCACACCAAACGCGATCGCCGCGCCACGCCGAGGTTGGCCGAGCAGCACGTGCCCCAGCCCGGGGAGGACCCAGGTCACCCCGCCGGCGATCGGGTGGAACCGCTCCGGGCCCGGCGCGAACGGCGAGCCAGGTTCGGGCTTCGCCTGCGGCGGCGGGCTGGGAGTGGCGGTAGAGGCGGCTTCGGACGCGGCATCGGACATGGACGCGATGGTAGCCTTGGGCCCGCCGAACGCACCCAATCGCTCATCCAATCCATGCGACGCGGCGAAGCCACAACGCCCCCGGTTGACACGGCCCGCAAGCGGTGTAGCCTTGCGGCGCGACCCGGCGAGCGAAGCCGGTGCGAGCACGGTTTTGGGCCGCGGCAGACCGTCCCGCGGCGACGGATCGCGAACCCTCCCGCACACGGATCGAGGGCGCCGGGGAACCATCCTTCGGCACCCCGCGGACGACCAGACATGCCCACGCTGACGACCGAAGACTTCCAGCCCATCTCGGCCCCCGCCCCCTGGGCGCCCGGCCCAATCCTCGCTACTCCCGAACAGCCCTGGGCCCAGCACACGCCCGGAGGCGCTGCGGTTCTTGCCGCCTATGACGAGGATGACGACGACGAGGATTTTGACGACCTCGACTACGACGACGATGAGGAGGAGGATGAGGACTTCGACGCCGACTCCTCGACGACGATGACGATGACGTGGCCAGCGACGACGACGACGCCGATGAGGAGGACGAAGACCTCTAAGGCCTCGGCGAGTCACACGCTCTGAGTACCCCCGCCCGGTGGCGGCGGGCTCGCGAGCACGGCCGGCGGCCAGGAGCACGCCGACCATGCCGCGCAACGCACGACACGACGATTCGAACGCCAACCGATCGCCAGTGCCCAGCGACAGCGATCACGAGCTCAACGAAGCCGAATCGGCCTCGTTGGATGAGGCCATTGGGCCCCTGGCCAGCGATGCATCGATCCACGATGACGATGGACCGGCCCCACCCGAGCCTCGGCGGGCCGAGGTCGTCGACCGCCGCCTGGGCCTGGACCGACGGAACATGCCTGGCGCCGCTGCGCCGACCGGCCTTGAGCGGCGGAGGGGGCGTGGTCGCCGCCTCAGCGACTTCCATCGCTCAGCCGAAGAGGGCGAGATGACCCAGGAGCAGTTCATGTTCTTGATGGCCATCGATGCGTTCAAGAAGGGCAACGACGTCACCTTCCCAGCGTGGAGCGATGTGCTGGAGATCGTCCGCCTGCTCGGCTACCGCAAGGTCCAGAAGAGCGCGGTCGATCTCGGGCGTGCGGACGACTGGACCGAGCCCTCTGGAGCACCGCACAACGTGCGCACCGACAAGCAGCTCCAACGCAACGCGGCCGCCCGCGCCGCGTTCAAGCGTCAGGGCGATGCCGCCTGAACAGACTGTCCCCTACAACGAGCGGCGGGCCCGGCGACAGATTCGAGCGGTGTGTGGGTCATCCGGCCGAGCGTCTAGCCAGGCCTCGGTCAGCGAGGCGACCCACTCCGGCTCGGTCTTTGACGCGTCGTTGAGCCAGTTGGCCACACTGTCCTGCACGTAGCGAGTGGGATCACCGCGCAACGGCTCGAGCACCGGCAGCCCCAGAGCGGGCTTGGTCTTGAGCAGTGCGATATGAGCACACCAGACCCCTCGAGGGCGTGTCGCTTCGCTCGCGAACCGTCGGGTGTTTTCGCTGTCGTCGTGCGCCCAAGGCGCGAGCAACTCGATCGCACGCTCAACGTTCTGGGCAACGTGCGGCCGGATGCCAAGCCACGCCCACTCGCGCACGCCAAAGTGACGGTCGTCGGCGAGCGGGCGGATAGCGTCGATCGCCCGATCGAGCGAATCCGAGACATGGCCAATTGCGAAGCACGCCCAGCCGCGCACGGTATCTGAAGGATGCGACGCACACCGCGCCGTCATCTCCTCTTTCGCGACCAACTCTCCAGCCAGCCGCATCCGCTTGGTGACTCCGTCGGCTCCGGCTTGGGCGAGGCGGCCGATGGCGTGTGTCGAAAGGCCCGCGTGCTCAGCCAGGACGGCAAAGTCGACCGCGAGGCCTTCAGCGAGGTTCGCCGTCTCGCGCGTGCCGCGATTCAGCTCACGGACAACCCGGGCTGGTACCTCGCATGGTCGCTTGGCCAACGCGGGCTCACTTTCGGACTCGCCGGCACATCAGCCCGGTGCGCCTGGCGCAGCGGAGGAACCCCAGGCGCGGCCGTTTGGCCTACTTGTCCTTGTAGAAATCGAGGTTGATCTCGACGAACTTGTTCCACTGCTCGGGCAGATCCTCTTCTGGGAAGATCGCCTGAACGGGGCACTCGTCGACGCACAGCCCGCAGTCGATGCAGGTGTCCGGGTCGATGTAGAGCTGGTCGGCGGCCTCGAAGTCGCCCTCGTCCTTGCCGGGATGGATGCAGTCTACGGGGCAGACCTCGACGCACGAGGTGTCCTTCGTACCAACACAGGGCTCGGCAATGATGTGGGGCATGCATGAACTCCGTCGCCGTTCCGGCGGTGCCACAAGGCACGAGCGCTACCGCGGCAGGCTAAGTCTAGAAGCATTCTAGATTGCTTGGAATCCCTGTCAGGGCTAGCCCGGACATCGGAGCTTTAGGCTCAGGACGAGCTCGCGGCCGCCGGCTCACGAGCCGGAATCTCCACCATCGGTGGCAGATCGAGCGTCTTGGGGGCGTGGCCGTTGCTCGAAGGGTCGGGCATCGGCGAGGCAGCCGCAGTCTCCACCACCGGCGCTACCGAGCCGTTGGAGAGCATGGCTTCCTTGGAGCGCTCCTCCAGGGCGGACTTCATGAGCCGGCCGGCCTTGAAGCGGACCGCGAGCTTGGGCGGCACGGGGACGGGCTCCATGGTTTTTGGATTCTGGGCGGTCCGTGCGGCCCGGGCTTTCACCTCGAACACGCCGAAGTCGCGAAGCTCGACCCGCTTGCCGTGGCGCACGGAGTCGATGAGTTCCTCTAGGACCTTCTGCACGACGTTCTGCACGTCGCCGCGCGCCAGACCGGTCTGGCGGACGATCGAGTCCACCAAGTCCTTCTTGGTCACGTTCCGTTCGCCGGTCTTGCCGTCCTTGCCCGCTTTGCCTGCTGAAGCCATGGCCACTCCTGCACGGTACGGCCCGAACTCGGGCGTGAACAGGCCATCCCCCACGACGAGTCCGGCCGCTGGATACTACGGGCCGGCGCTCGCGAGGAGTTACGCACCCGGTCGTGGAGTATCGCGGATTTCGTCGCGAAAATCAATTCAGTCTGCACGGAAATGGCCAAGAGTTTTTTGCGCCGGCTTCTCCGGGGCCACAGGGGCATGATTGGTTGCGCGCCGGGGATGCACACCCCGACGCGTGCCCTCGCCAGTCTCTCGAGCGGCCGTCCCGATAACGCTGGGGAGCGTGGTCTCGTAGGTGCCATCGAGCGCGCGGCGCACCAGCGTCATCGCCTCCTCGGTGGTATCGACGAGGTGGAAGAGGCTCAGATCGGATTCCGACACGGTCTTGAACCGCTCGCACATGACCTCGCGGATCCAACGCACCGGCTCGGCCCAGAACGACGAACCGAACAGGATGATCGGGAATGGCCTGACCTTGAGCGTCTGCATGAGGGTCATAGCCTCGAAGAACTCGTCCATCGTGCCAAAGCCGCCCGGAAAGATCACGAACGCCCTGGCGTACTTCACCAACATCACCTTGCGCACGAAGAAGTACTCGAACACCAGTTCGTCGGTCTGGTAGGCGTTGGGTTCCTGCTCCATCGGCAGCACGATGTTCATGCCGACCGAGCGGCCGCCCTCCTCGAACGCGCCGCGATTGGCCGCCTCCATGATGCCCGGGCCGCCGCCGGTCACCACGGTCAGGCCCGCCCTTGCAAGCGCCGCGCCAACGCCTCGTGCGGCTGCGTACATCTCGTCACTTTCGCCCGTTCGGGCCGAGCCGAACACCGTCACGGCCGGCGGCAGCCGCTCGAGCGTGTCGAACCCATCGACGAACTCGCTCATGATGCGAAGAACCCGCCACGAGTCGTGCCCGCGATCGGGATCGCGTTCGGGGAACGGGCCGAGGAACTCTGGATTGCCGCCGCTTCTATGCTCGGTCATGGCAGGATCATCGGCCGCCGCCGATCAGAAGCAAGCCGGACGCGCCCCACCACCGCCAGATTGGACGCTGGACGCCGCCCTGGCGTGGCTGAACTCGAAGGTGAACTTCGAGCGCACGCCCGATCGATCCGAGGCAGCGCGGGCCCTCAAGCTCGAGCGCATGACGGCCCTGGCCAATGCCCTGGGCAACCCGCAGCTCACGGTACCGGCCATCCACGTCGCGGGCAGCAAGGGCAAGGGCAGCATCACGAAAATGGCCGCGAGCATGCTCACGGCAGCGGGCCGCCGCACCGGCGCGTTTACCAGCCCGCACCTGGTCGCCCCCAACGAGCGCGTTGCCGTCGATCGCGAACCGATCGGTGACGGGGACTTCGCGCGTTCGCTCTGGAACGTGTCCCAGGCCGAGACCCGGCTGCCAGCAAGCGTGACCGAACGCTTCGGCACCCCCACCTACTTCGAGGCCATAACCGCCGCGGCGTTCGACCACTTTGCGGATGCCGGCTGCGGCACGGCGGTCTACGAGGTGGGTCTCGGCGGGCGGCTCGACTCGACCAACATCCTCAAGCCGGCCGTGTGCGTGCTTGGCTCTATCGAACTGGAACACACCGAGATCCTGGGCGACACGCTCGAGGCGATCGCCGCCGAGAAGGCAGGCATCCTCAAGCCCGGCGTGCCGGCAATCAGCGTGCCCCAGCCGCCGAACGTGCTCCGCGTGTTTCGCGAGAGCGCGAGCCGCGTGGGTGCCCCCCTCGCCGTGCTCGGTGAGGACATCGAATTCTCGTACGAGATGGAGGGGCGGCGCGCCGTGATTCGTATCAATACCGGCGATCGCATCCTGACGGACGTGCGGTGCCCATTCCCCGGTGCGCACCAGGCCGCGAACACCGCGGCGGCAATCGCGGCGTGCACCGTCCTCCTCGACGACGAACTACGAGAGCGCACGATCCGTGAGGGACTCGCGCAAACGCCGTCCGACGGCCGAATGGAGGTTGTTCACACGCAACCAACGACGATCGTCGACGGCGCACACACCCCCATCTCGGTGCGCGCCGCGCTCGACGCACTGCCGCACGATCAATGTCCGCTCGTCACCATCTTCAGCTGCGCTTCGGACAAGGCCGCCGCCGGCATGCTCGCCCACATCGCAACCCGAGCTGGACTCACCATCTTCACCGAAGCGGGGCCTCGGGCGACATCTGCAGCACAACTGGACTCGATGTATCGCGAGCTTGGCGGTATCTCACGGGTTGCACGCGACCCCAAGGACGCCCTCGATGCTGCGCGTGAGCACGCCGATGGCAAGGGCACCATCCTGGCCTGTGGGTCGTTCATGCTGGCGGGGGCGATCAAGCAGGTCGCCACCGACGAGGTCTAGAACGCCGCCTGCCCCGGAGCGCGGGGGAACGGGATCGCGTCGCGGATGTTCTGCAAGCCCGTGCAGTACATCACGAGCCGCTCAAAGCCGAGACCGAAACCGGCGTGTGGCACGGTGCCATAGCGGCGCAGGTCTCGATACCAGCCGTACTCATCCTTGGGCAGACCCATCTCGTCGAGGCGGGCATCGAGGACGTCGAGACGCTCCTCACGCTGGCTGCCGCCGATGAGTTCGCCAACGCCGGGTACGAGCACGTCCATCGCCGCGACGGTCTTCTGGTCGTCGTTCATACGCATGTAGAACGCCTTGATGTCCTTGGGATAGTCGACCACGACCACCGGCTGGTTGAACGCCTCCTCGGTGAGGTACCGCTCGTGCTCGCTCTGCAGGTCGCTCCCCCACTCGACGGGGAACTCGAACTTCTTGCCGCTCTTTTGCAGGATCTCCACCGCCTCGGTGTACGGCAGCGTGCGGAATGGCGACGCGATCACGTGCTTCAGCCGGTCGATCAATCCCTTCTCGATGCGCTGGTCGAAGAAGGCCGCGTCATCGGCGCAGTGCGTCAGCAGATCATCGAACACGTACTTCAGCAGCCCCTCGGCCAGCTTCGCGTTGTCGGCGAGGTCGGCAAACGCGATCTCGGGCTCGATCATCCAGAACTCCGCCAGGTGCCGGCTCGTGTTGCTGTTCTCGGCACGGAAGGTCGGCCCGAACGTGTACACGCGGCTGAGCGCGCAGCAGTACGTTTCGACGTTCAACTGCCCCGAAACGGTGAGGAACGACTGCTTCCCGAAGAAGTCTTCGTGCCAGTCGACATTCTGCTTGTCCTCGGTCAGCGGTGGGTTCATCGCGTCGAGCGTGCTCACGCGGAACAGGTGTCCGGCACCCTCGGCGTCGCTCGTCGTGATGATGGGTGTGTGCACCCAGTAGAAGCCGTTGTTCTCGAAGTACGAGTGGATGGCGTACGCGAGGCGATGACGCACGCGGGCCATCGCGCCGAAGGTGTTGGTGCGTGGCCGAAGGTGCGCCACCTCGCGCAGGTACTCGAAGCTGTGCCGCTTGGCGCTGGCGGGGTAGGTGTCGGGATCCTCGACCATGCCGACGACGCGGAGGGCCGACGCCAATAGCTCGACGCGCTGGCCCTTGCCCTTGCTCTCCACGAGCTCACCGTCGACCTCGATCGCGCAGCCCGTGGTCAGGTGCAGGACCTCGGCCTCGTAGTTGGACAGATCGGTCTTGGCCACGACCTGGATCGGATCGAAGCACGAGCCGTCGTGGAGCTGGATGAAGCTCAAGCCGGCCTTCGAGTCGCGGCGCGTCCTCACCCAGCCCTTCAGCGTCACCGCCGAGCCCACATCCGCCGCCAGGGCGTCCTTCACACGCATCGATGCCACGGGCCACGTCCTTTCCAAGCCTCCCCGCTCGCCGGGGCGGGCATGGTACGCTTGGGCATGACCATCTCGCGCCCTCTCACCCATCGTCTGCTCGTCCTGCTCCTCGTCGTGCTCGCGAGCCTTGCCCTTCAAGGCTGCGCCGCGAGCCGATCCGCCAGCCAGGCCGAAGCTGCCGACGACGAGTTCAAGCCGATCACCGTGCATTCGTGGGATCGCTGGCGCATTGCTGGCCAGCCCGTGCCCGCAGACCTCGACCGCATCGCCCGCTCGGGCACGACGACGGTCATCAACCTGCGCACACAGGCGGAGATCGACCGCCTCGACTTCGATCCCGCGGCAGAGACCGAGGCACGCGGCATGCGCTACGTGCACATTCCCATGGGCGGCGACGACGGGTATACCACCGAGCAGGTTGGGGCGCTCGCCTCGGCGATGGACGGCGTCGAGGGCCCGGTCCTGCTGCACTGCGCTTCCGGCGGCCGAGCCCGTTTGCTCTGGGCGGCGTACCAGATCGACCACGAAGGCGTACCCGTCGACGAGGCAATGCTGCGCATGCAAGAGGTCGGCGGCCAGCCGACGGCGATGGAGCGGCTCCTCGGGCGCCGCATCTATTACCGCCTCGGCGAGCCGCTCGAATCGGAAGACGCGCAGAGCCCCTGATGAACGGCCCCAAGAACAAGATGGGCCCCGACGACAACGTCTGCCTGTGCTTCCACGTGCCGCTCGGCAAGATCACCCGGTACATCCAACGCGAAGAACCCAAGGTCGCCTCGCTCATCAGCGAGTGCCTGGGCGCCGGCACCGGGTGCGGCTGGTGTGTCCCGGTGCTCCGCCAGCTCCACCGCCAGCACGCCCGAGGAGAGCCGATGGAGGTCCGCGTCGATCCCGATCTCTACGCCAGCGGCCGACGCTCCTACCGGAAGACCGGCGAGCGCCCGCGGTCCCATGGTGCTGACGCACATCAGCCCGATGGCGATCAGCCCCCGAATCCCGGTGGATCCGCGGCGGGAACCGACACGTAGAGACAGGGTGGGAGAGCGAAACCGGAGACGGTTCGAGCCGGGCGAGGCCAGACGCCTAAACCCGGCCGCAGCAACAAGAAAGGCGACCCGACTCCACGAGACGCCGGGTCGCCTGTTGCGAGGAATGCATCCCGGGGCGAGACCCGGAACCCTGATAATTTACCCGAAAGCACCCACCCTTGTAAAGACCTTTTTTGGTCTGCGCACGAAAAAGAACGTCCGCACCCGAATCGAGGGGGTCCGAACGGCAATCTACGCAAATTCTGCGCGTGCTTTGGCGTGGAAACTAGGTGGTTTTACCCAATTTGAAGCGTGTTTGGCCGTCCTCAGCCGTCGATCGTTCTCAGGGACATCCCGATATCGGACAGACGCTCCTTCACCTCGGTGAGCGAGGTTGCGCCGAAGTTCTTCACGCCCATGAGCTCCGCCTCGGTGTGGCTCACCAGATCGCCCAGCGTCTGGATGTTCAGCAGCTGCAGGGCCCGGCGGGCACGCACGGAGAGCGCCAGATCGGTGACCGGCTTGTTGAGCATCGCCTCCTGGCTGGTGCCGCGGAAGCGGTCGAGGGCGGTGCGGCGGCCGGAACGATGCCCATCGTCGACGCCCTGGCCCAGGGCCATGCTCTTGCCGGCGAGCATCTTCTTGATCTCGTCCAGGCTCGACTCGCCGAAGTTCTTGTAGCTCATCAGCTCGGCTTCGGTCGTCCGCAGCAGGTCGCCCAGCGTGCGGATGTTCATCCGCTTCAGGGCCGTACGCGTGCGCACCGACAGGTCGAAGTCGGTGACCTGCATCTCCATCTCTTGGCGACGCTTGAGGTGATCGCTCTCGGCGTCGTCGACCGTGCCCTCGTCGCGGCTGGCGATGACATCCTTCATGTAGAGGCGGGCACGCGGGTGGTTCGCGTCGGTGTCGAGCACCTGGCGCAGGCACCGCTCCGCCCGGCCGTACTCGCCGCGGTCTTCATAGAGCACGGCCAGGTTCATGAGCGCGTTGACCGGGGCGGGCGTCTTCTCGCACAGCCGCTCGTAGAGGCTGATCGCTTCCTCTTCCTCACCGGCCAGATCGAGGTGGTAGGCCAGCTGGAAGGCCGCGTCGTCGTGCCCGGCATCGGCCTGGACGGCCTTGCGGAGCGTCTCGATCGCCGTGAGCCGCTCACCGGAGGACGCCTGCTGGCGGGCCTCTTCGAGGAGCTTGCCGGCCTGGGCCGAGTCTCCGCCGGAACCGATGACCATGTCGAGAGCGCTGGGCGACGAACTGGAACTCAAGGCGAGACCTCCAAGCAGGGGCAAATCGAGCGACTGGATCACAATTCTAGGCGGGCCGGCTACGGGTCAGACCCGCTACGAGACGGGCTACGAATCCGCCGGATCGGCGACCTCATCGCCCGCAAGCCGCATCTTCTTCCACGCGCCCATCCTGAAGCGGACCAGCAGGCACAGCCCCAGCACCACGATGTACGCCGACGCGAAGATCCATGGGCCCAGGGCGCCCCACTGGGGCACGAACTCGACGGCCAGATGCCCGCCGCCGACGATCAGCAGCCACGAAAGCCCGATGGGCAGGATGCTTGGCACCAGCGTGTCGCCCGCGCCGCGCAGGGCACCGGTCATGGTCACCGCCACGGCGTCGAACACCTGGAACACCGCGGCGGCGATGAGGATCATCGAGCCCACGCGGATCAGCTCGGCCGCGCTCTCCTCGGCCATGTCCGCCGTCACGAACAGCGCCATGAGCTCGTGGCGGAACAGGATGAAGCACGTCGCGCACGTGCCCATGTACGCCACGCCCAGGCCCATGCCCAGCCACGCCCGCTTCTCGGCCAGGTCGACCCGGCCCATGCCAATGAGCCGCCCGACGATGGCGGTGATCGCGATCGAGAGCCCCACCGTCGGCATGAACGAGAGGCTCATGTAGCGCAGCGCGATCCAGCCGGCCGCCTGCTGGTCTTCGCCGAACCTCCCGCCGAGCCCCACTAAGAGATAGCCGAAGCAGATCATCTCATTGATGAACATCAGCCCGGCGGGCGTGCCGATGCGCAGGATCTCCTTGATCGGCTTCCAGTTCGGCCGCCACGGCGTGCGCGTCGCGTAGTTGGTGTGCCACCACGGCAGCAGGAAGCTCGCCAGCGGCACGATGAACTCGATCGCGCCACCAAGCACCGTGGCGATGGCCGCGCCGGTGAGCCCCAGCTCCGGGAAGCCGAAGTGACCGAAGATCAGCACCCAATTGCCAAGCACGTTCACGACATTGCCGGCGATCGCCGCGATCATCGGGATAATCGGCTTGTGCATGCCGAAGAAGTACTGCGCGATGCTGCGAGCACCCATGGGGAAGATGGCCCCCATGATGACGATGCCCGCGTACGTGCTCTCGAGCTCGACGAGCTGGGGTGAGTGCCCCATCGCGCCGTACACCGTGGGCAGCAGCGGCACCAACCCGAGCAGCAGCGCCGCCGCACACACCGAGATCCACAGCTGCGCCCAGACGTACTTCGCACCAACCCGAGGCGTGCCCGCGCCGAGGTTCTGCGAGACAAAGCTCGAAACCACGCCGGCCATGCCGATGACCAGCGAGATCGGGATCCACGCGAGCATGCCGCCGTTGCCCAGGGCGCTGACGTAGATCGGGTCGTCGCCCCAGTTGGTCACCATCACCGTGTCGACGAACTGCATCGCCGAGTAGCTGACCATCTGGACGATGCTCGGCGCGGCGATGAACAGCATGTCCAGCAGCGGATGCCGCAGGAAGTCGCGTTCTTCTTGTGGTGCGCCGGGGAGGGTCATGCGAGGGCTTCCGCGCCGCTCGCGAGCGGCGCTCTAGGACGTCGAGGCGGATCGATTCGAGGCGAGTCGGGCGGCCAGTTGCAGGGCGGCGGCCATCGAGCCCGCGTCGGCCACGCCGCGGCCAGCGATGCCGAAGGCGGTTCCGTGGTCGGGGCTGGTTCGCGGCACGCCGAGCCCCAAGGTTATGTTCACCGCATGGTCGAAGGCCACCAATTTCAGCGGCGCGAGCGCCTGATCGTGGTACATCGCCACCACGATGTCGAACTCCCCGCCCGGCCGCCGCGCATCGCGGAACACCGTGTCCCCCGGCAGCGGGCCGGTGACCTCGAATCCCCGATCCTGGGCTTCGGCAACGGCGGGCGCGATGATCGCGTCGTCCTCATCACCCAGCGCCCCGCCCTCACCCGCATGGGGATTCAAGCCCGCCACAACGATTCGTGGCTTGTCGATGCCCAGGTCTTTGCACAATTTACCGGCGAGTTCGATCACCTCAGCAACCCGCGCCGTGGTCAGCACCTCGGGCACGCGTCGCAGAGGCACGTGCGCCGTCGCGAGGGCGACGAGCAGCGGCTGGCTCACGAACGCCATCGCATACCGCGGCGCACCGAGCCGTTGAGCCAGTAGCTCGGTGTGCCCGGGATGCTCAGCCAAGCCCGCGGCGACCCATGCCGCCTTGCTGATGGGGGCCGTGCAGATCGCGTCGGCCCGGGCCGGATGGCCGGCGGGCAGCTTGGTGGCATCGATCGCGTGGAGCACCTGACGGTGGCTGATCGCCCCACCACGTGCGGTCGCGGCCCGCTCAAACGGCGCCCCATCGTCGGCGATGTCCGCATCATCGAGCTGGCAGACGGCCACCGCCGCGTCAACCGGCACATCATCCAGAGCGTGCACGACCGGCCATCGCTGGTCGCCCATCGCCCGAGCCGGCCCATAGATGACCACGCGTGCACCTTCGGCCGCCCCGCCGCGCAGTGCCGCCGCCAGCACCTCGGGGCCGATGCCCCCAGGGTCACCCATGGAAACGGCGATGCACGGGCCGGGTTGATCGCTGGGTGCAGCCACGGCGGATCGTAGTGTCGCGGGCCACCTTCCCAGCATCCGGGGAACCACGAAGCAAGGAGGACCGCGATCGGGCGTTCCCGGACCGGCTGCTACGATCGCCGATGACCAAGATCACGCCCTTCTGGAAGCCCCTGCGCGTCGCCGCCTTGCTCGCCGTGGCCGGCCTGGCCGTCGCCACCGGCTGCGAGAACTCCGCCGAGACCACCTCCGACGCCGACGCCACATCCGGCAGCGACGCAGCGCAGCCCGCACCGGACATCACGCCGACGCCCCGCGACGCCTCCGGTGACATCGAGATGGCCGTGGAACCCGAATACGACGAGGCGGCCGACCAATCGACTGACGAGATGGGGACCGACGGCAGTGCCGCGCAGGCCGCACCGGCGACCGAGCCTGTGACCGAGCCGGCCGACGAGACCCCCGGCGAGCCCGGTGCCACGACCAGTTCGCCGTTCACCGAGCTCGGCATCATCGACACCGTCGTCGGCGATGGCGAACTCGTCGAAGAGGGCGCCACCGTCACCATCCACTACCGGGGCACGCTCCGCGAGACCGGCGAACAGTTCGATTCGAGCTTCGACCGCGGCCAGCCCGCGACCTTCCCCTTAAACGACCTGATCCGCGGCTGGCAGCTGGGCATCCCCGGCATGAAGGTCGGTGGCACGAGGCGCCTCGAGATCCCGTGGGCCTTGGCGTACGGCGAGTCGGGCCGGCCGCCGATCATCCCCGAGCGGGCCGACCTCGTGTTCGAGATCGAGCTCATCGGCGTCGACAACCCCGAGCCCCCGCCGGTGCCCGAGCTGCAGACCGAGTTCGAGGGCGAGCCGCAAGCCATGGGCGAAGGCCTGGTCATCCGCGACATCGCCGTCGGCTCGGGCCAGGGCGAGGTAAAGCCCGGCGCCACGGTCATCGCCCACTATCGCGGCGTGCTCGCGCAGACCGGCGAGCAGTTCGACTCCAGCTACGACCGCGGCCAGCCGGCGACTTTCCGTCTCGACCCCGGCGCGCTCATCGAAGGATTCAGCCGAGGGCTCATGGGCATGAAGGCCGGCGGCTCGCGTCGCATCGAGATCCCGTCGGCCCTGGGCTACGGCGAGCGCGGCAGCCCGCCATCGATCCCGCCGATGGCCGACCTGATCTTCGAGGTCGAGGTCCTCAGCTTTAAGAACGCGCGCGAGCTGAGCGCCGAGTGGCTCAGCGAAGAAACGCGCGAGAACGGCGTGATCGTCCGCACCATCACCGAGGGTGACCCGGAGCGCGAGCCCATGCCCGAGGTCGCGATCGCCGTCATCCACACGCTGGGCGTCGTCGAGGGTGGCCAGAAGTTCGACTCAACCTTCGATGGCGGCCAGCCGGCCACCGTGCCGCTGGAGCAAGCGGTCATCGAGGGCTGGAAGCAGGCGGTCGTCGGCATGCGGCCCGGCGAGGTCCGCCAGTTCGTCGTCCCGCCCGAGCTCGGCTTCGGCGAAGAAGGTCAGCCGCCGATGATCCCCTCCAACTCGACGCTCGTGTTTGAGGTCGAGCTGATCGACTGGCGTGAACCGCGCGAATTCTCGACCGAGTTCGTCGGAGAAGCAGAGGAGATCGAAGAGGGCGTGACGATCCGCGACATCAAAATCGGCGAAGGCCCCGAGGCAGTAGCCGGCCAGATCGCGCTCATCCACTACCTCGCCCAGCTCACCGACGGCACCATCGTGGCCAACACGTTCGACGCCGGCGACATGCAGGTCGTCCCGCTGGACAACCAGCCGCCGCTGCCCGGACTGCGTCGCGCCGTGGTCGGCATGAAGAAAGGCGGCGTCCGCCGTATCGAGCTATCCGCCGAGAAGGCCTTCGGCTCGGAAGGCATGGCCCCGCTCGTGCCGCCGGACAGCCCGATGGTGTTCGAGGTCGAGCTGATGGGCGCACAGTAATCGCTCGAACTCGCCGCGGCTAAAACACAGACTGAGAGAAAGCACACACCACGCATGCAAGTGGGAGAAAGGACCCTTCCTCAATGACCGAACGACAGGAATTGGCCGGTGGCCTCGTGGCCGAAGACATCGAGATGGGCGACGGCGCCGAATGCCCGCACGGCGCAACCGTCAAGGTGCACTACCGCGGCACGCTCGAGGACGGCACCCAGTTCGACTCCAGCTACGATCGCGGCGAGCCCATCACCTTCCCGCTGGGCAACCTCATCCAAGGCTGGCAGATCGGCATTCCCGGCATGAAGGTCGGCGGCAAGCGTCGCCTTGAGATCCCCTACAGCCTCGGCTACGGCGAGCGCGGCGCACCGCCGAGCATCCCGCCGCGCGCGAATCTGGTGTTCGACATCGAGCTCCTCGGCGTCCAGTAAGCCAGCGTTGATCGCAGCGCTCAACCCGGGTCTACGCCCGGGTTTTCTTATGGATACGCCTGACGCGTCGGGCGCAGCATGATCTCGTTGAGATGCACGCCCGCGGGCTGGCCGCACGCGAAGAGGATCGACCGCGCGACGTCCTCGGGCGTCAGCACGGGCGCCATCGACGCCATGAATTCGCCGAAGGCCTTGGGGTCGTATCCCGCCGCAGACTGGAACTCGCTGGCGACAACGCCAGGCTCGATCGTCGTCACGCGGATGCCTCTCGGCCCGGCCTCGCGGCGCATCGCTTCGGCCATCATGTGGACGGCGGCCTTCGCTGCGCCATAGAAGCTGCTAAACGGGCTGAGGTTCCGGCCGACGGTCGAACCTAGCACCACGACATCGCGTGGCTGCTTGGGAGGGCCGTCGTAGTCCCCGACTTCCGCCATCATGCGTGCGATCGATGCGCGCATGAGCTTCGCCGCCGCCAGCGTATTGATCCGCAGCACGTCCTCCCATTCGGCCTCGTCGGAGTCCAGCGGCGAGCCGCGCAAGCCCCGGCCCGCATTGGCGATGACAAGGTCGGTCTCTCGGCCGCCAAGCTCGCGCGCGGCGTCGAGCATGCCATGGATCACTTTCGGCTCGGCCGCGTCGCCAGGCACCGGCTTGATGCGCTGCGGATCGATCTCGACCAGCTCATCCAGCCTGCCGGCCCGGCGCGCGTTGACGACGACCCGCGCCCCACCCTCGGCCAGCATGCGCGCACAGGCCAAGCCGATGCCGGCGCTCGCGCCCGTCACGACGGCCACACGTTCGATGAAGTCTGCCATACGGCGACGGTATGGCCCGCGGAGGGCGAGGGCCGTCAGCCGGTGATGCGGTTGATGAAGCCGCTCATGCCGCCGCGCATCGCATCGATCTCGCTGTTGAAGCGGCGCTGGTCGATGTCCTCGCCGATGTTCGTCGTCAGGTCGATGCGGAAGTACCGCCGAGTTTCGGGGCGATCTCGCACGCCGGGCGGCACGCTGTACCCGACCACCGATCGCTGGCCGGGCGAGGTGATGATCGGGACCATCCACTCGCCGTTCTCGTCGGCCCGAACGATCCTCGGCCGGTCGGCATCCCGGTCGTACAGCACGACGGTGGCCCCCGCCAGCGTTCGGCCCTGGAGCATCTCCGTACGCCGGGCGCTGATGAAGTTGCCCGAGAAGCCCAGCGAGACATCGCTGAGCGAGAGCTGCAGCCGCCGTCCGGGCGCAATGGGCTGGCCCTGGAGCGACTCCAGGCTGCGATGCAGCTTCGAGAGTCCCGTGAAGCTGTCGACCACGATGGTCGCCGTGTAGTCTCGGACCTCGACGCCCGCGATCGAGTCTGTCGTCGGCGGACCAGCGTCGAACGTGGGCTTCATCGCCAGCCGGTTGGACACCTTGTGATGGCGGATGACCACGGGCCAGATCTGGTCCCATTCGCTCCGCGTGAAGCGTGTCCGGCCCTCGGTCGATTCTCCAGCGACCACGACGGCCCGGACGTTCCGAAAGCTCAGCGTGACGGGCAATTCAGACCTGCGGGCACAACCCGAGGCGCACACCAGCAAAGACCCCAGCAAGAGGGCCAGCACCAGAACGGGCCTGGGCACTCGAAGCCAGCCGGCACGGGACGCGATCGGACTGATCTGGAAGACCGAGATGGACGATCTCAAGTTCGACATGCGGCCTTCGGACGGGCGTAGCCCGTGTGTGGGTGCTCAAGATCCGGGATTCGGCGCCCCGTCAGGAGCGCGTTATCGGCCGATTTTGCGCGTTCGGGCCACAGAACGCCCGGTTCGTCGCCAAAACGCCACCCAACCCCGCCCAGGGGCCAAAACGGGTGCGATAATGGCCTCTCTCGGTTCGGTGGGCCGAACATGTCCGCCCTGCCGATCGTTGGAAGGGCTCGACTCGGATTCGGCGGGATTCGGCAGCGACAGACGCTTGAGAGAAGGCGTGCGAGTGAAGAAGGGGCAGCGGATGATCGACAGGCAAGCACGCACCCGACTCCGGACTTCCGCGCCGGCCGCGCTCATCGCGGCGGCCGCACTCATGGCTGCGGGCCCCTTGCTGGCTGGCTGCAACGCGGGCCGGACCGTCACCATGAAGAAGCAGGCCACCTCGCAGGCGGCCGACGACGCCGCCGATCAGGCCACGGCCCACGTGCGCCTGGGCGACACCGAGTCCGCGCTCACCGAGTTCGAGCGTGCCATCGAGCTCAACCCGCTCATGACCCGGGCCTATATCGGGGCCGGCGACCAGTACATGGCGCTCAACGACGCCGAAACCGCCGAGGTGCGCTACACCGAGGCCGTCCGGCTGGATCCCGAGAATCCTCGCATCCACTTCAAGCGCGGGCAGGCACTGCAGGTGCTCGGCCGCATCGGCGAGGCCATCCGCGCGTACCTCACGTCCCTCGAGCTCGACCCCACCGACGGTCTGGCCAACATGAACGTCTCGGTCGCTTACATGCAGGCCGAAGAGCCCCTGCTCGCCCGTCCATTCGCCGAGCGTGCGGTCTTCGTTGAGCCCAATAACGCGGCGGCTCGTATCAACCTCGGCTCGATCTACGCCGCGATGGACGAGCACCGACGCGCCGTCGATGAGTACCAGCAGGCGGCCGAACTGGTCGACCCTATCTCCCCAGAGTTGCTGGTGAACCTGGCCGAGAGCCTCCGCGCCCTCGGTGAGGATGCCCAGGTCGTCAACGTGCTCGACCAGCTGCTGCGAACCAACGAGTCGGCCCTGGCCTGGGAGCGGCGCGGCGCCGCCCTGTTCCGCATCGGCGACTTCGAGGGGGCGCTCACCAGCTTCGACAGGTCCCTTGAGCTCGACCCCGAGCACTACCCGGCCCTGAACGGCAAGGGCGTGCACAACCTCAACGAGTTCATCCGCAGCGACAACACCGACACGACCGCGCTGCAGCAGGCCCTGGACTTCTTCCGCCGCAGCCTGCAGATCGAGCACCGCCAGCCGCGTGTTCGCGAGCTTCTCAGCCGATTCAGCTGAGCCGCACGAGCGGAATCCCCCACGCCCCGAACACAGTAATTCTGCCCGCGCGTTGCAACGCGGCGCGGTGTAGTACACCTATGCCACATGACAGAACGCAAGCCCCATCCCGAGAAGAATGGAGAGACCCCATGTTGCGTACCGCCCCGCTGCTGATCGCGGCCGTCGCCGCCGCCCCCGCGCTCGCCCAGACCACCCAGCCCGAGCCGAACATCTACCGCGTACCCGGCGGCGTCGAGTTCACGCTCGACAACATCGGCGCGAGCGATTACACGTTCAACTGGAGCGATTCCGGTGGCAGCTTCGAGGACATCGTCGACCCGACATTCATCCTGGTCGCCGGCCAGACCTACCGCTTCCGCCGCATCTCCAGCGCACACCCGTTCGTCATCACCGACGACACGCTGCCCGTCTCGGGTACCGACGGCTCTTACCGCCGTGAAACCACCGACGGCGGCGTGATCGATGCCTCAACGCTCAAGCCCATCGAGGACTTCACCGCCGATCCTGCGCCCACCGATGACTTCATCGAGTGGACGCCCGGCGTGGGCGACGCGGGCCAGTACTACTACACATGCCGCGTCACCGGCCACCGCGGCATGACCGGCTCGATCATCGTGACGGTCGAGGCCGACTGCCCGGCCGACCTCGACGGCGACGGGGCACTCACGATCTTCGACTTCCTGGAGTACCAGAACCTGTTCGACGCCGGCGATCCGCTCGCCGACTTCGACGGCGACGGCAGCCTCACCATCTTCGACTTCCTGGCGTTCCAGAACGAGTTCGACGCCGGCTGCCCGTAAGCCAGACGGAAACCCATCGCACTAGAGGTCGCTCACGCCGCCCTCTGCGGCGGCGACCACGTTCCGCAAGAGCATCGCAACGGTCATTGGCCCAACTCCGCCCGGCACCGGGCTGAGGTGGGCCGCGACCGTTTTGACTTCGTCGAATGCGACGTCGCCAACGGTCGTGGTCGAGCCGTCGCCCTGCTGGACGCGATTGACGCCGACGTCGACGACGATCGCGCCGGGCTTCACCCAGTCGCCGCGCACTAGCTCGGGCACACCCGCGGCGGCGATCAGCACGTCGGCCGATCGCGCGAGTTCCTGCATGCCATGTGTGTCGGCGTTGCAACTGATGACGGTGGCCTCCTCTCGCATGAGCAGCACCGCGATCGGCTTGCCAACGACATCTCCGGCACCAACGACCACGCATCGAGCCCCTGCGAGGTTGATGCCGGTGGACTTGACCATCCGCAGCGTGGCCAGAGCGGTGCACGGGGCGAGGCTGCTGCGGCCGTACACGACGTTGCCGATGTTGGCCGGGTTGACGCCCTCGACGTCCTTATCAGGGTCGATTCGCCGCTGCACCTCGTAGGCGTCCACGCCATCGGGCATCGGCAGGTGCACCATGATCGCGTGGCACTCGGCCTTTGTGTTCAGCAGCAGCACGCGGCCGGCGATCTCGTCGAAGCCCGATGCCATCGACAGGCTGTGAAGCCGATACTCGATGCCCAGCTTCTCGCACGTGCGCCGCTGGCTGTCGGCGTACTGCCGGGCGGCGCTGTCGCCGTCGTCTACGAGCAACGCGTCCAGGCGGACCGGACGGCCCTGGGCCTTGAGGGCCTCCACGCGGGTCGCGATGTCCCGGCGAAACTTGGCCGCAAGGGCCTTCCCATCGATGATGTGTGCCTCTGCCACGGAGCCATCGTACGGAGCCACACCTAGGCTGGGCGGATCATGGCCAACACCGGCGCCACTCAGGACGAACCCGCCCGCATCGCGGACCTGCGAGATCGGCTGACGCGCGCCAATCGGGCGTACTACGCCGACGCCGACCCGATCATGAGCGACACCGAGTTCGACCTCCTGCTCAAGGAACTGGCCGACCTCGAGGCGCGCCACCCCGACTTGGCCGACCCGGCGAGCCCCACCGTTCGCGTGGGCGGCGACCCGATCGAGGGCTTCGTCACGCGGCCGCACGCCGCGCGCATGATGAGCATCGACAACACCTACAACGAGGCCGAGGTGCGGGCCTGGGTCGAGCGTGTGACCAAGACGCTGACCGGCAAGGCCGAGGCGGATCGGTTCGTGTGCGATCCCAAGGTCGACGGCGTCGCCGTCAGCCTGCGATACGAGCGTGGCGAGCTGATCTACGCCCTGACGCGCGGCGATGGCACCAGTGGCGACGACGTGACCCACGCCGCGCGCACGGTTCGCGCGATACCACTCCGCCTCGATGCCGACGGCGACGATGTCCCGGACGTGCTGGAGATCCGAGGCGAGCTGTTCATCCCGCTCTCGGAGTTCGGCCGCATCAACCGCGAGCGGGCCGAAGCCGGCGAAGCCCCACTCATGAACCCGCGCAACGCCACGGCGGGCACGATCAAGATGCTCGACCCGACGGTGGCTGCCGAGCGCAAGCTGGGTTTCGTCGCCCACGGGCGCGGCGAGGTGGACGACGGGTTCGCTGAGTCGTTCACCGACTTGATGGCAAGAATCCGGGCGTTGGGTGTGGCCGTCAGCCCGATGACCACCACCGTGCGCGACGCCGACGGCGTGCTCGAGGCCATCGAAGCGTTCGCCGATGCGCGCCACGACCTGGACTACCTGACCGACGGCATGGTCGTGCGCGTGAACCGGTTCGAGCAGCAGGACTCTCTCGGCGTGACAAGCAAGAGCCCGCGCTGGGCCATCGCGTACAAGTACGCGGCCGAGCGCGCGCACACGGTCCTGTTGGGCGTGGAACACCAGGTCGGCAAGACCGGGAAGATCACGCCGCGCGCCACGATGGAGCCGGTGCTGCTCGCGGGCACGACGGTGCAGCACGCCACACTGCACAACTACGGCCAGATCGCCCAGAAGGACATACGCATCGGCGACACGGTCGAGATCGAGAAGGCCGGGGAGATCATCCCCTATGTACTGGGTGTCGTGACCGCCGCGCGCGGCAATGGCGCGACCAAGATCATCCCACCAAGCGTCTGCCCCACGTGCGGCGGCGTGGTCGAGGTGGAGCCCCCTGAGGCGGCTGATGATCCATCGCTCGAGACAACGCGGCGATGCGTGAACCCCGAGTGCCCGGCCCAGGTGCGAGAGAAGCTGGTGTGGTTTGTGGGTCGCCGGCAGATGGACATCGACGGGCTGGGTGAAAAGACCATCGATCTGATCCGCGAGTGCGAGGACATACCGCTGGAACACTTCGCCGACATCTTCGCGCTGCACGAGCACGACGATGCCCTGCAGGAACTCGAGGGGCTGGGCGCAAAGTCGGTGCAGGTAATGCTCGAGGGCATCGAGGCGGCGAAGAGCCGTGGCATGGCGCGCGTGCTGGCGGGGCTTGGGATTCACCATGTCGGCGAGAGCACGGCCAAGGCGCTCGCTCGCGTGTTCCCGTCGATCGATGCGCTGCTCGATGCCGAGGCGTGGCAGCTCATGCCGCGCGCACTCAATTCGATGAGCCAGGCCGAACGCGAGCGGCTCACGGGATCTTCTGCAAAACTAGAGGATCCGCCGGACACCGGACTGGGTGCGCTCACGGCTCCGATCGTTCACGACTACCTGCACTCGAAGGCGGCGCAAGACACATTTGATCGGCTGCGCGATGCCGGCGTCGATCTGGCGAGTTCGGACTATGTCGATCCGGAGGACCGGCCGGCCGAGGGTGACAGCGTCTTTGCCGGGCGGAAGTTCGTGATGACCGGCTCGCTCGAGCACTTCGAGCGAGGCGCGCTCAAGGATGTGCTCGAGTCGCTGGGGGCGAAGGTGTCGGGATCGGTCAGCAAGAACACGGACGTGGTCGTGGCCGGCGAGAAGGCGGGCAGCAAGCTGGACAGGGCCGAGTCGCTTGGCATCGAGATATGGGACGAGGCACGGCTGCTAGAGGAGTTGCCCGCCGAGCACCGGCCTGGATGAGCCGAGTCCCGATATTCGGCCTCAAGCCGGCATTCTGGACGCCCGATGGCTCCTCGTGGGCGCAATCCGTGCGCCCATCGGAGGGCCCGGTGGCATGCAGAGCGTGGAGTTCCGCAGCGAGCTACGCGATCCGGAGACGGCGATGGCCGCCCTTGTGCGCGCTGGCGCATCGCCGCTCGTGACGCTCGAGCTGCGCGATACCTACTACCGCGTGCCCAGCGGGGCGTTTAAGAAGCGCGAGGCGCCCGACGAGCCGGTGGAGTACATCTTCACCGATCGCAAGGATCGGCCTTCGCCGCACATGTGCCAGTTCATCAGCTACGACGAGGCGCAGATGCGGCTGCGATACGGGCAAACCGACCCACCGATCTGGCGGATCGTGTGCAAGACGCGCATCGCCCTCATGCGCGCCAACGTTCGGATCAACCTCGACGAGATCGACGGGCTCGGTCAGTTCTGCAAGCTGCAGGCGCTCGTCAGCCCGTCGTATAACGTTGCACGGTGCTACGAGAACATCGGCGAGCTGCGGCACATCTTGGGGCCAACGCTGGGCGAGCCGCTGACCGGGACATATGCCGACATGCTCGACGCCAGCGAGCCAGAGCGGGCCATCGGCTAGCTAGAGCCAGCCGGTGAGGCACGACATCCGCAGAAAGATGGCGGTGATGATCACCATCGCGTAGAGCCCGAGAGTTCGATGCAGGCTACCTCGGTCCCGGCATTGCAAAGGGAACAGGCTTGAACCTAGGGCCGTCGGCTCGACCTTTATGATGGACTTCGCGTTGGATGATCGTCGCCAGTCTGGTTGGGCTCGTGCGTGCTACGCGGCGAGAGCGCGTCGGCCAGCGGCCCAATGTCACGGATGTGCAGGTCTCGCTGCGGGAAGGAGATCTCGATGTCCAGCTCCCGGAACCGCTCGCAGATCTGCATGTGCAGGTAGCTCTTTGCCTCGATGTAGTAGTCGAAGTGCTCGACGTAGATGCGCAGCTGGAAGTCCAGCGTGTTGTCGCCGAAGCCGAGGAACAGTGATCGCACGCGCGGCTCGGCGACGGTGTGCTCGTAGCCCTCGCCGATCTCGAGCAGCGTGCGCTGCACGAGGCGAACGTCGGAGCCGTACGAGACGCCCACTGGCACGGTGACGCGGATGCGCGGGTCGGAGAGCGTCCAGTTGATGAAGTGGTCGGTGATGAAGACCTTGTTTGGGATGACCAGCTCGCGCAGTTCCCAGTCGAGGACCGTGGTTGCGCGCATGCGGATACGGGTAACGCGGCCGTCGACGCCGTTGACGGTCACGGTGTCGCCGACGCGTACGGGTCGCTCGACCAGGATGATGAGACCCGAGATGAAGTTGGCGAAGATCTCTTGCAAGCCGAACGCCAGGCCGAAGGTGAGCGCGGCGGCGAGGAACTGGACCTGGGACCAGCCGATGCCGACGGCGCCGAAGCCCAGCACGATCCCGACGATGCCGATGAAGTAGCGCAGGATGCTGGTGACGGCGAAGCGAGCGCCGGCGTCGAGCGGGAGGCGTTTGAGCAGCGTGATCTCGAGCAGGCCGGGCAGGTTTCTCGCGAGGATCCAGGTGAGGGCGAAGAAGATGAGCGCCAGGCCGACGTCGGCGAGCGTGATCGCGCGGATGGGCTCGCTCGCGGCCTCGGTGTTGGTCAGCCCGAGCGGATTCGCGGGGTTGGTTTGGTTCACGGTGGATGGATCTTCGCCGCCTTCGGCGACGTCTTCGGCAGCGGTGAGCGTTGGGGCGGCGACTTCGGCGCGATCGTCGCTTTCAACGAATCGCACCGACGGATACAGCTGCACCTGATCGAGCATCCGCAGGGCGGGGAGCTGCTGCGTCCACAAGGCGTACATGCCAACGACGACGCTGACCATGACCACGGCGGAGAGCACGCGGCGGGTCTGCGCGTCGACCTCGGCGGCGTCGAGCTCGGCAGGTTCTTCGAATTCGATGCCCTCGACCTCGCCACCGCCGGTGGTCTGATCTTCCTGTTCGGCCTCGCGCTTCTGCTGGGCACGCTGGATGAGCAGGCGCCGCCGCTCGATGAACAACCATCGGAGGACCATGCTGTACACGACCAGGATGGATGAGAGCAGCCACGTGGTGAGGTAAAGGCGTTGGTCGAGTTGGACGGCGCTGTAGTAGAAGCCCAGGCCGGCAAGCACGATCATGGCCAGGGGCGAGAGCACGAGCAGCGGGTACCAAAGCCACTTCAGCTGGTTTGCCAGCGAGCCCGCGCGCTTCGAGGTGTACGAACGAACGAACGGGAGCCATGGTGCGAAGATCCGTGCGAGGAACACCGCGAGCACGAGCTGTGCGGCGATGAACGTCAGGCGGCCGAGCCCGTCGTCCAGGGTCGCGTCAGGCTGTTGCGAGAACGCGTGGGCGACCACGGCCAGCGGTACGAGCGTGACCTCGAGCCAGAAGACGCTGCGGCGGAGGTGCACCAAGCCTTCTCGACGCCAGCGGAAGTGCGCCTCGGCGAGGCCGTCGGGTCGTGCGATGTGGCGGATGGATTCGAGGCCGAAGACGAGGATCGACGCCTGGACGAGGCCCGAGCCCACGGCCTGCGCGACTTGGCTCCCGGTGCCGCCGAGCATGAGGCCGACGAATACGAGCGCGAACGTCAGCGGCAGGCTCAGGGCGAGCGTGAGCGGCAACGCGGCCAACGTGAGCGACATGCGGTCGGTGCTGAAGCGGCGGACCTCGCCGGCGGAACGCTCGAGGGTGCGGACGGCGTAGCGGCGGAGGCCGAGGGACGCGAGGAGCGCGATGAGCACCAGCACGGACGCGAGGGGCGGTGGCCAAAGGCCTGGGATCGCGTCGCGCCACCGCGTGCCGATGGGAGCGGTTTCTGGAGGTGTTGTCGCGCCGCCGAGAAGCCATACGCCGCCGCGGCTGAGGTCTCGTGCGCTGGGCACGAGGGGGCCCTGCACGCTGCGTGTCCAGAGGATGCGCTCTTCGATGTATTCGCGGAACGCATCGGTGGTCTCGGCGAGCGTGGCCTGCGAGGTCTGGAGGTTGAGCGAGGCGTCGTAGAGGGTGCGATACTCGGACTCGAGATCACGCAGCGTCTCGACGTAGTTGGTGATGATGCTGGTGATCTGCTGCTCGACGCGCGACGAGAGCGGCTCGCCATCCTCGGCGAGTCGCTGGCGGGCTCGCGTGATGACCACCTGCTCGCCAGCGAACTGTGCGAGCTCGTCTTCGACATCGATCAGGGCGAGCTGTGTTGCGCCAATGAGGGCGTCGAGCTCGTCCTGGTCCTGGAGATCGGGCGTGTCGAGGCGGCGGAGCTCTTCTCGGAGGGAAGCGCCGACGACCTCGGTGAGGCCCGCGGCGTTGACGCGGGCTGCGGTGCTGCGTGCGCGGCGTTGGAGGTTCTTGAGTTCCTGGTCGACGCGGTTGAAGCGAGCGCCGATCGATTCGAGGTTCGCGAGCGTTCCGTCCGGCCCGAGCCGCTGCGCTGCGAGCTCGCTTGTCCGCTCGGCGAGGCGTTGGAGCTCGGGATCGTCGACCTCATCGGCTTGCTGCTCGGCCTGCTGCTGTGCCTCGAGGGCGACCCGGTTCGCGGCGTCGGCTTCGAGTTCTTCGAGGCGCTCGATCGCCGTGCCGGCTGTTGCGGCCTTGCGCTGCGCGAGTGCGCGGCGGAGCGGCAGGAGTTCCCGGCGTGCCGCGTAGCTCGCCAGCTCGGCCTCAAGGCTGGCGTTGCGGGCCTGGAGCTCGACCGCGCGGGATTCGACCTGCCAGCGGCGAGCTTCGGCCAGCGGATCTTGCGGGTCTGCGGGCAGTGCCGCCAGGGACGTCAGGGCTTCGGCGAGCTGCTCACGGACGCTGACGAGTTCGGTTGACCCCCGAGCGAGGCGGACCTCACGCCTCTCGGCCTCGGTCTTGAGGTCGTTTTGCTCCTTGGTGGCCGCATCGAGCAGCGCTCGCGCTTCCCTCAGCAGGGCCCGAAGGGCTTCGAGTGCCTCCTGTGGCGGGCGGAGGTCGAAGTCCTCGAGCTCGGGGAGCTGCGTCGGGCGATCGACGTCTTGTTGGAGCCGCTCGATCGTGGCGGGCGCTTCGGCGGTGGCGTCGAGGAATCTCTGGCGATCGGCCTGGGCGGTGTCGCGAGCCTTGAGCGAGTCCAGGGCCGCGCGGAGCGGCGCGAGCAGTGCGGCCTTCGCGGCGTCGTCGGCGGACTCGTCGGCTTCGACCTCGGCGATGCGGGCCTCGACCTGCGCCAGGCTTGGTGGATCGATCGGTTCGGCCGGATCGGAGGCCGTGGCTTGGGACTCGGCGGCAGGCTGTTCTTGGGGCTGCCCACCGTCTTGGGCGAAGGTGCCGAAGGCGAGCGCCAGCAGCACGGCGAGGGCCGCGAGTATCGCTGATCGGAGGGGAACAGGGTTCATCGCGGGGAGTCTAAGCTGGCCTGGGGGGAAGCTTGCGGGCTGAGGCCCGTGTGCGGGGACGTCACCGGACGGACGCGAGAGGTGGCTGGTTCACCCTCGGGTGCCCGCATAGAACCGCCGCCTGCCCTTATGAAGCGACCGCCCAAATCCGCAGGATCGGAGCCGCAGACGTCGGCGATTGGCCCGACTGTGGACCCCGAGGTGTGGTTGCGCGCCCACGGCGATGCCCTGTATGCATACGCACTGCGGCGGCTGGGTTCGGAGACCGACGCCGAGGATGCGGTGCAGGAGTGCCTGCTGGCGGCGCTCGGCGCGGCCCGGCGATTTGCCGGGGATTCGGCCGAGCGGACGTGGCTGACGGGGATCCTGAAGCACAAGGTGCTGGACATGCTGCGGGCCCGATATCGGCGGAAGGACCAGGCGGGGAGCCTCCAGACGCTGATGGAAGGCCAGATGGAGGACTTTTCTGGAGGATTGTGGCGTGAGCGGCAGCAAGTATTACCCATACTGAGCGACCAAGGTGGGGCGGCCCGGATGGAACGGGCCGAGTTCGCGCGGGCGGTTGCCGCCGCGATGGAGCGAATGCCCGAGGCGATGCGGGTGGTCTTGGTGCTCCTCGAAGTCGAAGGATTGATAACCGCCGAGATAGGGGAAGCATTGGGCGTCAGCGATTCGCAAGTCTGGACGCTGGTGCATCGCGCCAAGGCCCGGCTCCGTCGGGAGCTCGGCGGCGAGGATCACGGGGGTGCGTCGTGAAGCGCCTCCTCGCTCTTCCTGCCACTGTTTGGTACGTGCTGACCCTGCAATGCGAGGAAGCCGATCGCATCCGCGCGAACTTCTCCGACCCGGCCACAACCCGTGCGCAGAAGGTTGGCGAGCAGATGCACAGCGCGCTGTGCGGCTCTTGTCGTGCGGCGCGCAAGACGATGCGCGAGATCAGCGACGCGGTGGGCGACCTCGAGCAGCACTCGCCGGCGCAGCCGATGCCCGATGGCGTTCGTGAGCGTATGGCCCAGCGCTTGCGCGAGCACTCGGGACACGACTGAAAAGAAATTCTGCTTTCTTGTGTAAGGCGTGCGGCGGTCGGGCGACCAAGTCCGGCACTCGGCTGCGGGTGGTTGCTCGCGGCCAGGAGAGAGGCGCAACACACGGAGAAGAAGCAGATGATACGAAACGCTGTCTTGTGTTCCGCGCTCGCGGCCGTCGTCGCGAGCCCGGCTTTGGCTCAGACCGTCCAGATCCGCATCGAGAACCTCCAGGAGAGCGGCGGGATGGCCTTCACGCCGTTCTGGGTTGGCTTCCACGACGGCTCGTTCGACGTGTTCGACGCGGGCTCGATGGCCTCGGGCGGCATCACGGAGATCGCCGAGCTTGGCGACACCGGCCCACTCACCGCCCGCTTCGCGATGGAGCAGCCCGGTGGCTTTGATGCGACATTCGCCGATCCGAGCGGCCCGCCAGTGTTCAGCCCGGGTGAGAGCGCGACGATGAACTACGACGTGGGCGACGCGACCGTGAACCGGTTCTTCAACTACGCCTCGATGGTCGTGCCGACCAACGACCTGTTCGTTGGGAATGACAACGGGCGCGAGATCTTCGACGCGTCGGGCAACTTCCTTGGCCCGATCACGATCGATATCTTCGGTCGCAGCGTGTGGGACAACGGCACCGAGGTGAACGACATCACCGACGGCCCGGCGTTCGTCGCTGGCATCGACGCGACCGGCGGCACCGATGAGTTTGTCGACATCGAACGCTTCTTCTCGCGTCCCGGTGCGGATGCGTATTTGGCGTCGATCATCGGCACGACCACGGCGCCGGGCGATGAGATCACGCGAGTGTTCACCGAGGACCAACTGATCGGCCGGATCACGATCGTGCCGGCGCCGGGTGTGGCGTCGGTCGGCCTGATCGCCGGCTTTGGTCTGGCAGCTCGCCGCCGTCGCTGACGCGACGACAGGATCGCCTTTGGTTTCAAGGGCCGTGGTCGTCGAAGGGAGGACGGCCGCGGCCCATTTCATTTGGCTGGCTGATGGCTAGCTACTCGAACGGGTCCTGGGGATCTTCGAGCAGCATGTAGAGCAGGTTGTTCACGAAGTCGGGCGAGCGCGTGAGGCCGAGGTGATCGGCGCTGACGAACTGGACGCGTGACCACGCGACCGGCGAGTCGAGGCCCGCGGAGTACCCGCGGCCGACGCGCTCGTCCATGAGGGCGCTGGCCCTTGTCACCGTGTCGTCGCCGGGCCGCTTCTCCAGCTCTCGCAGGCGTCCGTCGGGACGCACGCCGAGGACGGCTAGTGTCGGCTCGGCATCGCCGACGAAGATCGAGAGCTCTGTGCCAGGAGGGATCGACGCGGGAACGTCAAGCGCTCGGTGGAATTGCTCGGCACGCGCGAGGCACTTGGTGAGGTGGTCGAGGGCGATCTCGCGGCGTTCGGCTCTGGTCTCCACATCGGGCAGCAACCAGCGGAGCACGCCATCGGCGCGATCGCCTGCGAGCCCCCACCCGTATCGCTGCCAAGTTTCGACATCGAACACGTCCACGGGCTCATCGGACTCGATGTCGATGACGGCGTTGTGCCGGTCGCGCGGCAGGAGCTGGTAGATCGCGGGCATGGTGCCCAGGACGCCTGGGCGGTAGTTCGGGAAGAGGGGGTTGAGGTTCAGGCCATTGACGAGCTGCTCCAAGGCCTTGGCGGAGCCGGCATTGGGCGTGCCGATGAGGATCGCCTTGCGCACGTTCTCCGCGCCAGCCCAAGTCAGCTCGGGCAGTGAGCCATCCTCGGGAAGCACGGCCGTGCCGTAGCGGAGGTAGTACCGAAGCACGAGGCCGCCCATCGAGTGTGCGGTGACATCGACGCGGACGGGTGCGTCTGCAGGCATGCCGCGGCCGATGCGGACCTGGGCCTGGGCATCGAGGATGCGTTCGTGCAGGATTGTCGCGTTCTCGGAGATGTCTCGCCGCCAGTCGTAGGCGTACTGGAAGCACGTGTAGTGCAGGCCGCCGTAGTCGACCGCGCCGGCGTTGCCGAGTTCTTCATCGCGATATTCGCCGACGGCGAGCGTCATCAGGATGTCGACGTATGCACCGATTCGGATGCGCCGGAAGGGCGTGATGTCGGCGACGAGCAGGTCGAGCACGCCTGGGCTGTACGCCGAGTCGCGGAGCTCGGAGAGCGGGACGCCCTTGGCCATGGGCAGGGCGATCTCTCGCGCGCCCGAGGGCGTGTCGGCGTCGGCGGCGCCATAGGTAAACGAGCCCCAGACCTTCTGGCCCGTCTCGGCGTTCTCGAGGCGGGAGCCCAGGATGCCGGGGATAACGAGGACGGGCGTCCGGTCGTCGCCGATGCTTTGGGCGGGCTCGTTATAGATCGCCGCGAGGTCGGCGCGGGGAGGGCCGTGGCAGGCCGCGAGTGCCGCGATGGTGGTCAACGCCGCGCAGCCGCAGGCTTGCCGAAGGCTCATGGGTAGTCGCATGCCGTGCTCCGATGCCATGGAACTGGGGGCAAATCGTTCCAGAGCATAGAGCCGGAGTGGCACACTGTGTCGCCATCAGTATCGTGTGGGAGACATCGCGCACGGGTGCGAGTCGCGTGCGTGCATTACCACGGATTTCTAGAACGAGGATTTCAAGGACTTGATCAGGCCTGCCGGGGTTCGATGACGCCCAGGCGTAGCAGGAACTTCTCAGCCTCTCGGAGCTCGCTCACGCTGTATTCGTGCGGGCAGGTCGGCAGGTGCTTCGGCGAGAGCAGCATTGGCAGCGACGGGGGACGGCCTTCCCGCAGTGCCTGGTTGCGCGCGATCGCGTAGTACACGGAGGAGGCGACCTCGCACAGGCGGTCGGGGTCTAGCGACTCTCCCTCCGCGTCGCTCGCCGCATCTCGTGCCGTGTCATGCGCGGGCTCGTCTTTGAATCCCGGGCCGTAGCCGTATTCATCCCAAGGCATGCCCCACCCTCCGCTGATGACAGTCCACCACTTCAACTCAGTCGCCCCCGGTCCCATCGGTCGGGACGCATCGCCAGTCGTTGGAACGTGTGGTCGCTCGTGTCGTCACTCGCATTGATCGTCCTCAAAGCGTGGTTCGGGCCGGACTTGGGTACGACAACCGGGGCACAAGACTCGTGGCGGCGGGGCTACGGAGCGGATGGTGACGCACCAGGACCGCGCCGACGCGCCGCCCCGCCGCCACGGCGGGGAACACGTGGTCTACCGCCGGGGTGCTCTCCTCACGCATCCCGGACGGTTTGGGAGGCTCAAGTCTCGGCCGGCCGGGATCGAGCACGATGGCGCTGATCCTGTCTCCGAGACTTGCTGACTCGTCCCGACGTGTCATAGTTGAGACTGAGTCGCAATCGCATCGACGGAGCCTAGTCGCCGATAAGCGCGCAGTCCATGCTGCGAAACGAGATTTTTTCCCATTTCGCAGCACGATCGGGGCAGAATCCTCCTTGCGCGGACTATTGTTGCGACTGAGTCTCAGTTGCCGTATGTGTTGGCCAAGAGGCTCGTTGAGGAGCAGAGACCATGCAGACCATTATCAAAACCGGGCTGGCCATGTCGGCCGCGGTGCTCGCCGTCGCCGGCTCGGCCTTCGGTCAAACGACCGTTCCCCTTGCTCAGGACTACATGTCGTCGGGTTTCTTCCGTAGCGACTTCCTGCGCGGTGAAGAGATGGACAGTGGCCGTTCTGTGCATCGCACGACGAGCCCGGTGATCTCCGGCGTGACCGGCGAGACGACGTACTTCGGCTTCGACTTCGACTGGGCCAGCCTCGGTGGCTCGGTACCTGGTGCGACGCTCCGCGTCGAGACAGTGGCCAACGGCTTCTTCCCGGATCCCGACCCGAGCAACCCGGCGGAGATCTCGGTCCACACGCTGACCGCTGATCCGCTACTGGTGGTCGACCAGTCGCTACCGGACGGCCCGGGCTCCTGGCTGGACTTTCGCGACACCCAGATCATCCCTGGCAGCATCATCTCAACCACCACGGTTGACGGGCTCGATGTCTTCGAATGGGACGTCACGGCTGTGGTGAACGACTGGATCGCCAACGGTGATGCGAACTTCGCGTTCACCGTTGGGATGAGCGCCTTGCTCGACCCGGAGGAGGCGGCGGTTGGCTTCGTGAACTCGAGCTTCGCCGGCCTCGACCCGTCGCTGGTCACGGCTGAGATCGTCGTCGTTCCGGCGCCCGCTTCGCTGATGGCGCTCGGCGGTATCGCGGCGTTCGTCGGCCGCCGGCGTCGCTAGATAGAACCCATCCAGACGGACTCTTCGCAGCAACTCAAGTCTCTACACGGACGGCACGCCTTAAAGTCAGGCGTGCCGTGTTTCACTTCATCACTCGAGGACTGTGCTCACTCCCTCGCTTCTCTACCACAATCACGCTCGTTCGTGGCACCTCCATACCGATTCTCTTCTTGAACGAGTCGCCGAGGAAGCTGGTCTAAGCTGTGTGAGCATATGGAGACGAACAAGGTCGACTTGCCACTCTGCTTGCGTCGGGTTCAAGGCTCAGACCTTGGAATCCTGTACGAGATCCAAATCGATCCGTTAGCCAACGCGATGGCGGTGGCAAACCCGCGCACTCGAGACGAGTTCTTCGAGCACTGGCGTCGAGTACTTGCCGATCCTGCGGTCATTGCGCGGACCATCGTCATGGGCGGCCGCGTTTCCGGGTCAATCTCGTGCTTCGAGTTGGACGAGCGGACCTACGTCGGGTACTGGATCGCCAGGGAGTCCTGGGGCCGGGGCATTGCGACGCGCGCACTTGAGTTGTTCCTGGACGAGGTTGCGACGCGGCCACTCTGGGCCCGAGTTGCCATCAGCAACGCAGCGTCGGCGCGTGTGTTGGAGAAGTGTGGGTTTGTTGAGCACGCACGCATGATGTCCGAGGAGACTCCGCGATTCCCGGCGTGCGAAGAATCGCTGATGCGGCTTGACGCCTAGGGCGCAGGCATGTGTACATGCTGGTTTTTCTGGGTTCGGGCGCGCCGGCGCGAAATCCCAAGGCTCAGCACTACGGCCGAGTTTACTTCCGGGGTTGACCGGTGTTCGGTGGCACAACGCCGGAGCCTCTACTCATGCCTAGCCCAACGGCGCCAAGATGTTTGCGATCTCGCAGCTACGGCATCCGCTCGAGCCGCCGTTCGCCGAGATCGCGCATGACGAGCCGCTTGTTCCTCGCCGCGAGCGAGTCTCCGCCGGCTTCGGCAACCTGCACGGACATTTCCAGCAACTCCAGCGCGAGGCGATGGTCCGAACCGACGAGTTGCTCAGCGCTATGGAACAGGCCGTCGAGCTGGTGCATCGCGTCCAGCGGCTGGGTTGGCGCGATGCTGGCCATGATGCGTAGCGCTTTGGCGATGATCAGGTCCGGGTGGTCCGGTCCGAGGCGGCTGGAACGGATTCGATGGCTTGCCTCCGCGTGGCGAGCCGCTGCCTCGGGGTCGCCCGCCGCGAGTTCCAGCCGCGCGGCGACCTCGTGCGCATCGGCGATGTCGATGTGGTCGTCGGGCAGCCGCGCCCGCAAGATCGCGAAGCTCGCACCGACGTGATCGCGTGCTTCGGCGACCTGTCCCGCTCGCACGAGTGCCCGCGCCAGCACGGTCCGGACGTGGGCTTCCGCGTACGCCTGCTCGCTGGCGCCTTCGATCAGGCCCAACGCTTCGCGAGCGATCGAGACCGCTTGGGTCGCGTCTCCGCTCGCGAGCACGGTGTGCGCATCCCAGGCCATCGCGCGAGCTCGGTACGGCTCCCCATAGTGCTGCGCCAGCAGATCGCCCGACACTGCCAGCGCTGGCCTGCCCTCGCCGAGACGGTCGAGCGCGAGCAGCGCACGCCCCAGCTTGAGATGCTGCCAGCCGGCCTCGGCGGATGTCTCGCGGCCGTTGGCGGCTTGGAGTTCGAGGATGTGCTGGAACCGGTCGGCGGCGGCCTCGGCCTGTCCGTCGACGAGCAGCATGAGGTATGCCACTTCCTCGGCGGCCATGATCGTCTTGGGATCGGCCTCTCCAAGCTGCTCACGCCAGGTGCGTAACGCCGCCTCGATGTTCCTCCGAGCTGGGCCGAACATGGAGTGCCTTCGATACACAAATCCGAGCGAGTACCGCACCTCGGCCTCGACCAGCGGCGCGTCGGCGAGGTCACGATGGATGCGTCGCGACGCGTACTCGAGCGCATCGAAGAAGCTCGCGTCCGGGCCTACCTCCTCGGGATCGACGCCGAAGATCGCGTTCTGCAGGAACGCGCCCATGCGTCCAGCACGCTCGGCTTCCGCCTTGGCTTCGATGATGGCCAGTTCCGCGATGCGTGTTGCCTCGCGCTCTCGGTCGGCGAGGGCATGGGCATTGACCACGCTGGCGGCGATCAGGCCGAAAGCGCCGAGGCCAATCAGGGCCGCGATCGACCCCGCGATAACGACCGGACGATGCCTGCGCGCGTACAACCGCGCACGCCTTAACACGCCGGCATCGCGTGCTTCGACAGGCTCGTAGGCCAGCCACCTCCGCAGGTCGTTGCCGAACTGTCCGATCGAGGCGTAGCGGTTCTCGCGATCGGCGGCCATCGCCTTGGACAGCACGGCGCTGAGTTCGTGATCGATGCCGGCGTCTGCCTCATGGGCGGCCGGGGTTGGAGCGACGAGCGCACCGAGGAGCGCGTCCCGAGCCGCCTGGTGGGCGTCGCCGGCCCCGGCTTGCACACGCATCGATGGCATTCGGCGGGGCGATTGCCCGGTGAGCAGCTCGAAGCCTACAGCGCCGAGGGCGAAAATGTCCGCGCGGGTGTCGAGATCGCTCAGATGGCCCGTGAGCTGTTCGGGCGGCATGTAGGCGAGCGTCCCCACGACGCTTCCGCCTTCCGCGAGACGGGCTTCGACGCCGTGGTCGAGCGCCTTGGCCACGCCGAAATCCAGCACGCGAGCCACACCGCCGTCGTCGACGAGGATGTTGGCCGGCTTGAGGTCCAGGTGGACCACGCCGCGCTGGTGCGCGTGCTGCATCGCGTCGCACAACTCGGCCAGGATTCGCACGCGATTGCGAGTGGGCAGCTGCCGAGCCTCGGCAAACGCGTTCAGCGGCACGCCTTCGACGAGTTCCATCGCGATGAACGGACGATCTTCGCTATCGCCCGAGGCGTCGACGACCGGCGCCCGGCCGGCCTCGATGATGGGCGCGATGCCCGGATGGCGAAGCCGACCGAGCATCTCGGCCTCGCGCTGGAGGCGGTCGTCGGACTCGCGACCGAACAGTTCGGCCTTGATCAGCTTGATGGCGACCTCGCGCCTTGGTGTTTCCTGGATCGCTCGCAGGACCACGCCCATGCCCCCGCGGCCGAGCTCGCCGACGATGCGATACCGGCCGACCCGGCTGATCGCGTGGTGATCGCTCTCGGCATGGCTCCGCGTGGGCTGCGGACTGGGCGGTCTCGTGCCGATCCGCGGCTCGAGGAAGCCCCGAGACTCGCCGTCGTTGGTAAGCAATCGCTGGACCGCGGTGCGCAGTTCGGCGTCGTCGCCGCACGCCATCCGTAGCGCCGCATCACGCTCTTCAGGCGCAAGGTCGCACACGGACTGGAAGATCTCCGTCACGCGCTCGTATCGGATGGCGTCCATCACGCGTGTCCTTCACCGCCGGCGAGCCGATCGCGAAGCCAGGCTCGTGCGGTTCGCCAGTCGAGCTCGACCGTCCGCGGGGACACGCCGAGCACGGCGGCGGCCTCGTCGACCGTGAGGCCCGCGAAGAACCGCAGCTCGACGATGCGGGCCTGCCTTTGGCTGAGGTGTGCCAACTCGTGAAGCGCTGCATCGAGGGCCAAGATTTCGACCTGCTCGCCGGCTCCGGGGGTGTTGGAACCCGAGAGGTCGAGCCCGGTGAGCGTGACGCGTTGCCAGTCGCCGCCGCGTTTCTGGGCTTGGCGCTCGCGCGCGTGCTGCACTGCGGCCTGACGCATCGCGTTCGCCGCGGCACCGAAGAAGTGGTTGCGTCCCTCGAAGCTGGGCCGTTCGCTGCCGAAGAGCTTCTCATAGGCCTCATGCACCAGGGCGGTGGCGTGCAGCGAGTGGGCGTTCGAGCCGCGGAGCTGGCGACCGGCCATCGCACGAAGCCTGTCGTACACACGCTCGACGAGCACCTCACGGGCCCGTTCATCGCCAGACCCGACCTGGTCCAGGAGTTGGGTGAGTTCGTGGTTCATCGCGCGAGACCGTGACGGCCCTCGAAAAAAGTCGCGAACGTCTTGCGCCCCCCTGCGGCGGTTTGCATATCTCGGGCCAGACCCGTGCCCAGCCGTCGCGTGACGAGTGGGCCGAGCGACACACCACCGGAGGGAGGTGGTGTGCGACCCCGAACCCCAGCCCCGCACTGCACTGCCGGGGCCCCGCACCGCTTTGAAAGGATACACCATGACCCGCTCGAACCGCATCAGCATTGCCCGCACCGTTGCCGGAACCACCGTGGCCGCGCTCGCCGCCGTCGCGATGGCGGATGACCCCCAGGTCTTCAGCGATTGGGGCGCCCAAGCCGACGACATCGCCGACACGGTCGATGCTTACCGCGATGCCCTTGGAGAGCTCAACCGCCCCGAGCCGGGCAGCGTGGGCAGCGGTCGCCGCCAGATCGACTGGGACGCGGCCCCCGACGCCGTCAGCGCACCCAACGATTTCCCGGGCGACTTCTTCAACTTCCCGGCCTTCCCCCGAGCCCGCGGCGTGGTCTTTACCACCGCCGGCACCGGCTTCCAGCTCTCGGCCACGCAGGCCAGCGGCGTGGGCGTCGAGTTCTCGAACATCGACTCGACCTACGACGGCCTGTTCTCGACCTTCAGCCCCGAGCGTTTGTTCACGCCCATCGGCGACAACGTCCTGGACGTGCACTTCCGCATCCCCGGCGAGGACCGCCCCGCCGCCAGCACCGGCTTCGGCGCCGTGTTCAGCGATGTTGACACCGCTCGCCTGACCAGCCTGACGTTCTACGGCCTCGATGACGAGCTGCTGGGCACCTACTACGTGCCGGCGGCTTCGACCGACAACGAGTCGCTCTCGTTCCTGGGCGTGAAGTTCGACGAGGCGATCGTGACCCGCGTCCGCATCGTCTCGGGCGACACCGCTCTGGAGGAGGGCGTGACCGAGGCGTGGCCCGCCAACGACCTGGTGGTAATGGACGACTTCATCTTCGGCGAGCCGGTGTTCCTGCCGTGCTTCGCCGACCAGGACGGGGACGGCGACCTGACCATCTTCGACTTCCTGGCGTTCCAGAACAACTTCGACGCCGGCGATCTGGCGGCCGACTGCGACGGCAACGGCCGGCTCGAGCTCTGGGACTTCCTGTGCTTCCAGAACGGCTTCGACGGCGGCTGCCCGTAAGCCTGATTGAGATCGTCGCGCGGCAGCCATGATGTGCTACCGCGGCGATTCAAGAAGCGTCGTCCCCCCAGCTGCCTGCCCGGGCTTCGGTCCGGGCAGGCTTGTTCCGTTCATTGCGGGCCGGCGTGACGAGATACCGTCTCCATCCCGATCGATTCAACGGCGGGATTTCGGCGAGAAGCTGCCGATATCAGGAAGGACGGTCTTCGACCTGCGCACGAAGCACGAGGTTCACCTCGCGAGCTTGCCCTGGAGCAGCCGCCTCGATCGTGCCTCGATAGCTCTTCAGCGCGCTTCGCGATAGAAGTTGTTCGGGTCGTACATGAAGTAGTGGTCAAAAGGCTGGAGCGGCGGCAGTTCGATGTACCTGCGGCCGTTCTCGTCGGTCTTCATGGCCTCGAAGAACATGGGCAACGTGGGGCCGGCACTTCCGGGGTGATCACGCAAACCGGTCTCACGGGCCTCAGTGACGATGTGGTTCACCCAGCGGAGACTCACGGCTTCTTGGGCAAACTCTTCCCAGTCACCATTCGAGTTGTTCTCGTACATCAACTCGACGAATCGGTCGAGCGACACGCCCATCTTCTCGGCGATTGGCTCTGCTAGGCGACGTTGCCACTCGAGTGAATTCTCGTACTGCTCCTTCTGCTGGGTCATGTTGCCGCGCATGCCGCTAGACATCTGGTGATGCAACAAGATTGCGTTTGGGTAGGCATAGGAGTGATCGGCCAGGGTCGTGATGCAGGCCGCCATTGATGCGGCAAAGGACTTCACGACAACGTGGATCGGTGCACGGCTCGTTTCCATCGCCTTGAGGATCCGGTACCCCTCCATAACGGAGCCACCGGGTGACGAATCAATCACGATGAAGATCGGCTGCTCTTCCGACTGGTTGTTGAAGAACTGGATGCGATCGGCGACATAGCTTCCGGTGCCCGACCAGATCGGACCGTTGAGCGGGATGCGCCGGTCAGAGATGTATAGCGTGCCGTCGCGGAAGGGCTCCTCGCGGTACGACATGTCATTGGTAACGACTCGAGCCAGCTTGTCCTTTTGCTCACGAAGATCGATCTCGCGCTCAAGCGTGGCAAGCTGAGACTTCAAGTCGAGGGTCATCATGTCGTATCGCGTCTTGAGCGCGGCGAGCTCGCCCCTGGCGACTGATGTCTCCGCATCGATCTCCATGGCGCGGCGGCGGGCTTCGGCCACGCCCTCACCCGCCTCAGCATCTGCCAGGCGCTGCTCAACTTCACGCCGCTCGATTTGGGCTCGCATCTCGGCGAGTTGTTGGGCCTGCCTGGCCGACTCGAGGGCGGCTCGTGCCTTGATAGCTTCTGCCTCGGCCTTCAACCTCGCTGTTTCGGCCCGGCTGGCAGCAAGTTCGTCTTTGAGTCGAGATTCGCGCAGGGCTTGCTTGGCATCGATCTCAGACTTTTCCAATTCTGCTTGCGCGAGACGCATCTTCTGCCGCTGCTGCATGAGCCGGTACTCCGTGCTCAGGCGGTCGAGCTCTTCCTTCATTTGCTCGACCTTGGACTTCTCCTGCGTCGCGCCGCTGGTGGTTTCCTGGCCCATCACGGGTTGTGCGACGACACACGCTGCCATCATGCCTGCCACTACGGTTTGCCTGAACATTGAGCGCTCCTCCTGAAGTGAGTATTCGATTCTGAGTTTGGTTCACAATATGTATCGGCTTGCGGCACACCGAATGTAATTCGCAGACTAGCACCAGAGCCTGGAGTCGTCGACGGTGCTCATAGTGAGTCGAAACGCGAGAGAACACCACTCGCTGACTCGCATGACATCGCGAACAGTTGACAGGGATGCGCTCGCTACGAAGTCCTGCCTGCTTCAACACTCGGGAGTTCCTCAATCGATGAGATCATCGATGAACCTCCAGCGGCACCGGGCAGCACGACCTCGCTGTAGACTTCTTACTGCACGGGTCGTTGCCAGAGGACAACCGATTCACTGCGTGATGCAGTCACGACTGCCACCAAACCCATCGATCCGTAAGCCCTCAAGTCCTATAATGAAAGTTCGATGTGACGGTCGTCCGGATCTCGAGTTATGCACGAGAACAGCCCTGCTTGTCCCATCGCCCATGGTGAGTGCTGCCGACGTCGTTGGGTTGTGGTGAGCCGTGGCCAGATCGGGAGCCCAACCGAGAGCGTGGCCATGGGGGCACGCAGAGTGCACCCACTCAGCTCCGACCGCTGCTAGCACTCTCACAGCGCGATCCGACGGCGCAGTAGAGGACGACTGCAGACGAGACAAAGCGGGGAGGCCATTCCGCGGCTCGCGAAACGCCGGAATGGGCAGACCCGGACTTGAACATGCTCAGGATTCTCCGATTGAAACCCAAGTATCGAGGATCTGCGGCGCAGAATGCGGCGCACTGAGCCCCGCTTCCAGAGTCATCATCTCCTGGCTGTGCTCATCCCAATCAGCGCGCCTGGGATCCCAATAGTACGGGTGACCTTTCCCCCAGAACCCGATCCGACCCGAGTGATAGCCTCGGGCTTGGATCAAGGAGGATCTGGGCATGTCGACGAAGCGTCATTCTGCTGAGGAGATCGTTGGGAAGCTGCGTCAGGCTGACGTCGAGCTCGGTCGTGGGAAGTCTGTCATGGAGGTCTGCCGGCTGCTTGGTGTGACCGAGCCGACGTACTACCGCTGGCGGAAGGAGTACGGCGGCCTTAAGACGGACCAGGCGAAGCGTCTCAAGGAGATCGAGAAGGAGAACGCCCGGCTGAAGCGTCTGCTCGCGGACGCGGAGCTGGACAAGGCGATTCTGAAGGAAGCGGCCTCGGGAAACTTCTGAGCCCGGGCAGACGGCGGCGTGCCGTGAGCCATGCTCAGGAGGTCTTGGGCGTGAGCGAGCGTCGCGCGTGCCGCGTGCTCGGCCAGGCGAGGGCGGTGCAGCGGTACGCGCCGATCGAACGTGACGACGAGGACGCGTTGACGAAACGGATCGTGGTGTTGGCGTCTGTGTACGGCCGGTACGGGACGCCGCGGATCACAGCGTTGCTAAGGCGTGAAGGGTGGATCGTGAACCATAAACGCGTAGAGCGGATCTGGAAGCGTGAGGGCCTGAAGTTGCCGAGGAGGCAACCAAAGCGTGGCCGGCTCTGGCTCAACGACGGATTCTGCGTGCGTCTGCGGTCCGAGCACAAGGATCACGTGTGGGCGTACGACTTGGTGCACGCGCGGACGAAGGAGGGCCGGCCGCTGCGGCTGCTGGTGATCGTCGACGAGTACACCCGCGAGTGTCTTGCGATCGTCGTCGCTCGCCGGATGACGAGCGACGACGTGCTCGAGCGTCTGGCGTGGCTGATGGCGACGCGGGGTGTGCCCGGGCATATCCGCTCAGACAACGGGGCCGAGTTCACGGCCAAGGCGGTGCGCGGTTGGCTGGGTAAGGTGGGCGTGGAGACGCTCTTCATCACGACCGGCTCGCCGTGGGAGAACGGGTACGTGTAGAGCTTCAACGGCAAGCTGCGAGACGAGCTACTGAACCGGGAGAGCTTCGAGACGCTGCTGGAGGCCCGGGTGCTGATCGAGCGTTGACGTCGTCATTACAACACGGTGAGGCCGCACTCGTCGCTGGGCTACCACCCGCCGGCGCCCGAGGCGATCGCTGCTGGCCCGCCCTCCGCTTCGCTCCGGGCGGCCCAGCAGCGCGGAGCAACAGTCGGAACACTCACATAGACCGTAGACTGCTTACCGGGGAAAGGTCACACCGGCGACAAATGGGACGCCTGCCTACCAAGCTCAATACGGGATCACCTCACCCGACCGCTGGATGAACGAACCGGTGTGGTCGAGTGTCAGCCCCAACGTGGTTTCGATCATCTCGCGGGCGGCGACGTCAGGCAGCAGCGGCGCTTCCTTGCCGCCCAACTCTGTCTTCACCCGGCCGGGGTGCATTGCGACCGAGACGACTCCGTAATCTCGCAGCTCGTTTGCGAGCCCCTTGGACACCATGTTCATCGCAGCTTTTGATGCACGATATGGGTAGTCGCCGGCCGAGCTGTTGCCCTCCACGCTGCCCATTTGGCTTGAAACATGCAGGATGGTTGCGTTCCCGGCCGCCTTTAGGTTGGATAGCAGGGCTCGTGTCAACAGGACAGGACCCACCACATTCGTGCGCATCGAACTCAGGAAGTCACTGGTATCAAACGCGGCCAAATCCTCCTGTCCCTTCAGAATCGCGGCATTGTGGATGAGGAGCCTGATCGGCTGATCTTTAACGGCCTTGGCGAGAGCATTGATCGAGACGGGGTCGTCAACATCGAGCGTATGCGCTTCCACCAACCCTCCGCTGACCAGTTCTTGCAACCCATCGGACGCATTGGGGTCTCGTGCGGTCGCTATTACACTGAACCCCTTGTCGGCTAGGGCACGGACCAGGCCAAGGCCGATGCCTCGGCTGGCCCCGGTGATGATTGCGCTATGCTGTGGCACAAGTACACTCCCTGAATATGAGTTCAGTCGCTCGTCCAGTTCGCAAGGCCGTCGCGCTCCCCCCACTCAATTCAACATGCAAACTAGTAGTTCACGCGCCCACCGCAGTTTCGTCCCGTCCGCGTACAACGATCGACTACACTCATCGGTGACAGCAACGGAGGCTCCGTGATCGAGTTCGTACTCGTGCGATGATTGCAGCTGCCAGTCGTGCCATGCCCAACCGGAAGCCAGAGCTCTGCACTTAGGCGTCCCCGAGACGACTACCGACCAGGGCCGCCAAACTAGGCAATCTCTGAGCTTGCATAAATGATGGAGTCAACAGTTCGCTCAGAGCTCCATAGCGTGACACCCTCGGTGATCACCACGAGCTTGCCGCCATCACCGGTCTCCTACTCTTGCATGGTGTCGAATGCCAAGCGAGTCTCGTCTCCTGCGTCGCCGCGTCCCGCGGCTTCATGTACAAGCCCGAGCTTGTACGACAAACCATGAAGCGCCTCGATCTCGGTGCACTCGATTGACATTGTTAACGACTCACACGACTCGGCGTTAGGCGAGCAACAATCGTCGATGATGGGCCAACCACGAGTCGAGCCGAGAGAATCGGAAAGGGAGCTTGAGTCGGCAAAGAACGTGCTTACTCTCGGCAAGTGTCGCCCCAAGGTACCAGTAGACCAGATAGCTACTCGGTCAGAATCTCTATTCGGTGGCTGTGAGCGCGACGGGGACTAGGCAATCATTGCTCTCGAACCCTGTCTGCGCCACATCTTCGAACAGGCCACCTGAACGGTTGCCTGCCAGATCTTCGAGTTCGGCAGCTACTCGCAACCAGTAGGGTCCGGAGCGCCAAGATGACTGCGGCGTGAATGACCATCGCTGTTCGTTCTGAGAGAGTCTTATTCGTCCGCGAACGGCCACCCCGTGTTTGTCAAGTACGCGCACGTGGAAGGCGAGCGAAGTGTGATCCAGCGGCTCGTCAAGTGTGACTTCTAGCGGGTCCATCGAGTCGCGCTGCGGTTGCGAAAGCTCCCAATCACATGGACTCGGCGACCCCCGATCCGGATTAGTGACTCGGAAGGTCTTGGTGAATGAGTGCCGCAGTGTGGATCCATCAAGCGCCTGGGCACTGCCCTCGATGACGAGCGAGTACCTCTGACCCGAACGGATGGCCAGCCCAAACGTATTGTTGGCCTGCAGTCCACTCTTCACGCGCCCAGGATTGAAGTAAATGGTCAGGCGTCGTCGATCACTGCTCCATAAACCGGACTGCGTCGGCAGAAAGACGTTTTCCACATACTGACCACCCTCATCGACGAGCTTGATCGAAGAGTTTGTAGTCTTGGGCCGCATGGGCTTCGAAAAGTACACGTAGAACCGCAGAAGGTTCTCTGGCAACTCCGATGCAGTGGGGTAGACCGCCTCCACCCGAACAAGAGTCTCGTGATTCACGACGATCTCACGCTGGTCGCCGGCACTACTCAGCGGGAGCGTCCCGATGCACGTGAACTCCGTCAAAGTCTGCCACGCCACTACAATCGCACACACGAGCGGGAGTTTGGCGCTCACTTCTCCGGCTCCGCATCCCGCAGCAATTCCGGGAACCCCTCGTCGATCTTGAGCATGTTCTGAAACTGCCGGATCTGGGCGCCTTCGGGCGAATATGTGTAGTCTGGAAAGTTGTACTCGCTCACGAAATTGCTTAGGCGCAGATACGCCCCCTTCCGGATCGAAACGAGATCTACTCCGCCGGTATCGAGATTCCTCTGCAGTACGAGCAGAAACTGTGGATCCTGATCTGCCATTTGTAGTACGCCAGCTAGAGGAGTGCTCTGAGATGGCACGCCTGCCTTTACCGACTTGCTCGGTTCGGTCAATCCATCGCCCAGATGACCCGCTTCGAGATCACGCAGCCGAATGAGGTCGGCCGCACGCTCGCGATTGACCACCAGGACGAATGACTCGCTTTCGCCAGTCATGTTCATCGCTTCGAACGGGACGACTTCAAGCGGCGTGTTGCCATACCCGAGTTCCGCTACTGTCTTTCCACGAACTCGAGCGCCGTCCACGAGTTGGTCAACGGGAACAGTGACCAGAGGAGTGCAGGTGTACGCCGCGACGATGGTTTCCGCCCCATCGAGTTCCATGACGGCCATGGCCCTGATCGGAGCTCGTGTTTCAATCTGGTTATGGACCGCATGGTACATCTCAATCCGGGAGATGCTCTCGCGTCCTTCGAACGGATACGAGATTCGGCGCAACGTTGAAGCAAACTCGCCGCTCGAGAGGCCAGCGATGAACAACGATCCAGATGCATAATCGATGTCGGTAATCGTAAACGTTGTCGCCGGGATATCACGCCAAAACACCACGCTCTCGTCCGGAGTCTCCGAAAGCGGGAAGGATGTCGACTCCACGGTGTCCAAGCCAACTTCGCTGAGTTCGCCGGCTGGATCGGCTCGTATGACGTACGGCTCAATCTGACCATCATTCACGACCGAAAGGGCAATGTACGCGTGACCCGATCGTGGATGCACCGCAATGTCGTGATAAAGGATGTTCGCCTCGGCAACACCGAATCGACTCGACACGGCGCTGCCAAAGTCACGGAGGTTGAAAGCCTGGGAGCGGGATGCAGCTTCCATAGCCGGTAGTTGATATGCATAGACACGAGCTCCATGCGAGTCGGCGACAAAGAGCGTGCGCTCGTCGCCGAACGTGATTGAACTTACCGATTCGGGCGATTCACGAAGCTCGGAGGCTACGGCAGTCCCAACTAGGACCGCTCCCATAGTGCCGGCAGCAACTGCTCTCCACAGAGTCATCGTTTCATCTCCTATGTGTTTCTAGTGTGTACACTCAACCCCAGCACTCTATCTGCACTGCTGACCCGGGGATGAACGACCATCGCTACTCTCGTTCCCTTAGAATTCATACTGATAGCTGATGCGAATGCCAATCTGCCGGGAATCGAGGTCTTCTGAGCGGTTGAACTCGTGCGCGAGAGCTACGGAAAACCCGTTTCCAATGGCATACTCAAGAGAAGTTTGGACTTGATAATCATCCCAAGTGCCGCCCGAAGAAAGGTCTCGCCGACGGTACGTGCCAGAAACAATTGCGGTCCATCTATCAACTTGCACGACTAATCCTGCGCTTGAATAGACGATGTTGTCCGCAGTTCCTTGGAAGTTCCATAGCGGTGCGATCTCACCGATGGCAACCAGTGAGCATCTATCGCCCAGCTTCCAGGAGTGCATGGCGGCGAACGCCAACCCGGTCTCGTCACCATCATCGCCTCGGCCCGCCGCTTCGTGGACAAAGCCAAGCTTGTATCTCAGTCCGGACAGCTCTGCAAAGTCCGAGCCCTCCAGAGACAGCGTGAATGATTCGAAAGACTCGGTGTTGCTGGCACCTCCATCATCGAGCGTGGTTGTTCCTCGATTGGAGCCGAGTGATTCAGAGAGAAAGCTCGTGTCCTCAAAAAACGTACTGGCGCTTAACTTGTGCAGCCCCACATCACGAGAGCCCAGAGTGTACTCGGCACCGAATCCGACTCGTTCGATTAGCTCAATCTCTTTGTTGTAGTTGTTGCCATACATGCCTGGCGTGACGAGAGAAGCAAGTGCAAAAGAGGGCGTAAACTTTCCTGCATGTACGGCGACTCGCTCTGATGGAGCTAATCGGCCGTAAAGCGAGCGGACGAAGAGGCCTTCATCCTGAAACCGCCGGTCTTCTTCGGGCGGCGCGGTCGTTTCCAACCGCACCTCTGCAAACACGGACAAGCCCTCCATAAGCCGTAATTCTGGTGAGGCAATCACCTGAACAAACTCGTCAATTGTCGTCAGCCGAGGCTCCTCTGCGGAATACACGTTGTTTCCACCAAGCCGAACCACGATATCTCCGGCTAGCTGGGGAAAGCGCTCGACCTCATCCGCAGCCTCCAGTTCCAGTGCTGTCTCCGTCCGATGAACCTCAGTATCTGAACTCTGAGAGGCTGCTGCCGATGACGAGGCGGCAATAACCCATGCAAGCATCACAGATACCCGGCACCGGCCACTACTCCCCGCACGGACATCACCTGGCCTCTGGCAGTTCACATGCTTCGCGGGTCGACTGGGTCGGTTCCCGCCTCCAACTCCGTGGGGTCGTCGATGCCATCGCCATCAGAATCCGCTTTGTATGGGAACGTGCCGAGTCGTCGCTCGCGGGCATTCGAAATGCCGTCGCCATCGATGTCATCATCAAGCCGATCCTCGATACCATCCCGATCTGTGTCCGCCCAGCGGCTGGGATCGTTCGGAAAGCCGTCGAAGGCATCATCAACGCCATCCATGTCTGCGTCAGTGGCAAGCGGGATACGAATGTCTACCCACTCCGACGAGATGTCGGTTACTTCGCCCATACCAATCTCGAAAGTGGACAGATCGTTGAGCTCAACCATGTGATGGGGACGTTGCTCCTGAGGCAAGCCGATGTGATCACCCGGGCGCCAACCGATCGACGTCAGATTCCGGAGAGCCCACGACATGCTGAGCCTGTCTGTGACCGTAATCTGCGATTGCATCACCGTGGTGAGCCACGCGCAGGTCACAAGAGTGGCGACATGCTCTTGGATCTCACGGTCCGTGTAGTGGCGACGCAGCTCCTCGATGTGATCCGGCGCGACTCGCGCCGGGATCGGGCCAGCATCACGAGCGAGTCGGAGATACGACTTCTCGGCATCGCTGAATAGATCAGATCGCTCGAAGTCGAAGAGCGCATGAATCTTGGGGAGGATGTCCTGCTCGAGCACGCTCTTTGGGACCTCGTCGGAAGGGAAGTCCTCTTCGATGGCGTCGAAGACTCCGTAGGCACCATGGACCTGGCAGTGCACGCACCCGCTCGCAAGCTGGAACACGAGGAAGGTCGACCACTTCTCCTCAAGAGTCAGTGCGCGATCGAAGAAGTTGAAGTACTGGTCCATCTTGATGGTGCCAATGCTCGACTGACGCGTCCACTCGGTATCAAAGAAGTTTCGATCGCTGAGTGGGAATCGAGTGACGTCCTGAGTCTTTGGCTGGAAGAACTCGTAATCGAATTTCGCCACATCGAACGGCGCGATCGCGGCAGGTGGCAGATTCTCCTCTGCGAGGCCCGGCCGTTCCCAAAGCAGATAGTCGTCGCGGTAGTGGTCGAAGGGATCCTCGATGCCATCGCGGTCGAAGTCGAAGGTGACGATCGGGACGTCGTACCCGGTCAGATAATTCACCCAGTCTGTGTCGAAGTATGGATCGGGTGCCGAGATATCGTCACGCTGCCACTTTGCGTTCAGCTCTTCGAACGCACGCTCAAGGGCCTCGCCCGCAAAGATGTTTTGACGTTGCTCCTCAGGCGCACCAAGGCTTGCGCCGGGGTCCCAGCCTACGGCACCAAGGTTCGCGCGTGCCCAGTCAAGCGTCCGCTGATCCGTCACGATGGGGGTGATCGCGTCGTGTGTTGCCACAGCCGCATTTACACCAGCGAGATCCATGAGCTCGGCGATTTGGCGATCGGTGTACTGCATACGGAGCATGGCGTGCGTGTCGGCGGTCACCGCGGTCGGTCGGCTACCGATCTGCCTGATGTACTCAAAGGCAGCTCGGAGCCGCTCATCATCGAGGGTGTCGATGAAGTCCGGGTCATAAATTGAATGGATCTCGGACATCGGCACGCCCATGTACTCGAGCTGCCATGCCGAACGGGCTTGGTGGTGGCGGCTCCCGCTCTGGATCATCTGGAATAGCGTGAGCTTCCACTTGGTCTCAGCGTCGAACATCCCATTCGCATGGATCATGACGTCGGCCATCAGTAGGCCGTCGTAGAAGTCGCGCAGATTGCTGACGTCGATCTTGTGCCGGTCGTAGTAGGTCGCGGGCTGAGTCCCGGTTGGTCGCTCGCGGATTCTCTGGTCGGCGGCGCGCTCGTCAGCTCTCGGCGCCTCCCACCACTTGTCCCACGGGATGTCGCGCTCGGGTGGAGCGATGGGCGTCACGGTCTCGTACGGCCACACAGGGTGATCGAGCACGCGTCGGAACATGCCGTGACGCGGTGTGACGGAGTACGTCGGGATGCCCTGCACCGCGTCCCAGTGCTCGGTGACCTTGTCTTCATCGTTGAAGGTGAACATGTCGACAGCCGTCATGCCAATGTCGCCTTCATCGCGCCTGTCGAGGTTCCTGAAGTTGACGTGTGCCATAGCCCAATCGCCGACCACCATCACCTTGTGGACATCGATCTCGACCGGATACTGCTTCACGCTCTGGCTGAACACCATCCCAATACCGTCGTATCCATCGGGTGCCGCCGAGCTGTGCTGGATGTATCCATCTGCGATGAACTCGGAGAGCGCCTCTGGCGATGGGTTCCGGACAAAGGTGTCGTAGATCTCGATGATCACCATCGCTCGCTCACGGCTCTTTGCATCGGGAGCGATGATGATCGTCTCGAAACTCTCGGGAATGCGATTGCGCTGATTTTGCAACTGATCGCGCGAGCTGGTCGGTGTTTCGTCAGCACCTTGAGAATTACTGTGCTCCTGCACGACGTCTTCGTCGAGGGCGAGTGTGGGCTGGGCAATAGCACACCCCGCAATGAGTGCCGTGATCATGCCGTATCGGATCTCTCTCACAGGTCTCTCCTCCTACATTCAAGTCGAGGTTTTTTGCGATTTCGTGGTTTCCGATGATCCCGAGTCCAAGTGCCGCGCCTGCACTATCGATATGACTTACTGAGCGTTGATGTGGTTTTCGACAAGACCTCCTCGCGAGTGGCGCGAATTCGCAGACGGAGTGCACGCCGGTCATGAGGCGGCTTTTCTCTTTCGACTTTCGCGAGAGGCATTTAGTGCCTTCCGGATTCGACGCCGGACCGTGCGATCCATTTCCTTTACCGTCACAGTCTCCAACTGCTCCAGCAACGCGCTCTCAGCGTCCCGACAGATCTCGTTGACAAATTCACCCACGACTATCGGTACAACTTCGTCGCACGAAGTCGGGTGTCGCGGGAGGATGTCGGGCTCGGGCGACACCGCCTCGTATGCATTACGAAGCGTGATCTCCTCCGGCCTTCGAGCCAGAACGCTCCCTCCGCCCACGCCACGCTTGGAAGTGATCAGTCCGGCCTTACTGAGCTTGCTTTGGACGCGACGGACCACCACCGGGTTGGTGCCATACGTCCGAGCCATTTCCTCTGATGTCAAAGGCCCGCCACCGCGCGCTGTGAGAAAGCCGAGTATGTGCAATGCTATGGGGAAATCACTATTCATGATTATATGTATCACTTTCAGTTACAAATAACCAGTCGAGATTGATACGCTTCGCGAGCAAAGCGCGTAACGTGAATTTGGGCCTTCACGAAAAATGGGCGCTTGGGCCACTTCAGCCAGATCGCGAGCGCGGGGTTTCACGAGCTCGAATGCTCATAGCCGACCCCACGGACTTGGAGGCAGGAACGGACGAGAGGACCTCGCGTGAGCAAGATACCAGTGGAGCCGAAAGCCGGTTCACTTACCGAGGCAATGAACGATGCGGTGCGCTTCCGTACCGCCGCCGTCCTAGGCATTTTGCTTGCGTCAGCGATCATCAACGCAGTCCGGCTCATTGCCGTGGGCGGCCAACAGAATGCCGAGGAACCGATCGCAGTACCGCTGGTCATGGGTGTCCTCTTGGTGTACGAGGCCGCCACGCTTCTATGGTTGTATCGAGGGCGAGATCATGGAAGGCCGCTATCAACGCTTTGGGTGTACTCAAATGCTGCTACCGAAGCCTTGGCACCCACGATTCTCGGCTTTTCAGTGGGCCTAAGTAGCGCACACTCGCTTCAAGGGGCAGCGATCGGTCCAGCCGGTCATCTCTACGGCATTTTCATCGTGTTGAGCGTGCTTCATGTACGAGTGGGGGCATCGTTGATGGCCGGCGCGGTTTCTTCCATCGGCTTCGCCGCGATGGTGACGTTATCGCTGAACATAGAAGACGCCGAGGCTAGCAGGCTGCTCGGTAGCCCGCGCTCTCTTGAGTTGTTCTCAGCGGCGGTCGTCCTGCTTACCGGTGCCGCTGCCGGGCTGGTGGCGCTCCGCATGCGTCGGTACCTAGTGACCGCTGTGGCGGAGGCAGAGGGGCGGATGCGTGCCGAGCGGGACCTCCAAGCCGCGGCTGTCATTCAGCAAAGCCTGATGCCTAGCGAGCCACCGGAGATTCCAGGATACGAGATAGTCGGCTGGAATCGCCCCGCCGACGAAACCGGCGGAGACTACTACGACTGGGTTCCCCTCGATGATGGTCGGGTCGCGATCTGTATCGCCGACGTCACCGGGCACGGCCTCGGACCCGCGATGATCACCTGCTTCTGCAGGGCCTACGCGAGAACCGCTTTGCGAGTAGAGAGTCGCGTGGCTTCCGCGATGACGCGCCTCAATACCGAGCTTGTCAATGATCTCGGAGACGGGCGCTTCGTTACGTTCGCGGCACTGGTGATTACGCCGAACGAAGGTGAGGTGCTATCTACCTCGGCCGGACATGGTCCGCTGCTGGTTCATCGCCACGAAGATGGCGCAATCGAGAGTTTCGGTGCGGATGTCCTTCCACTTGGAATCTACGGATCGGATGAGGAAGTCGATGCCGTCACACACACGCTGCAGGATGGCGATGTGTTTCTCCTCGTCACAGACGGCTTCTTCGAGTGGGCGAATCCAGAAGGCGAGCAGTTCGGGACTGAGCGTCTTGAGGCAGCTCTGTCTCGGTTTGGCCGAGGGCCTGCCGACGAGTTGATAAATGGCCTGCTTGGAGAGCTGGAGGACTTTGTACGAGGCACGCCGCAGCCGGACGATCTCACCGCCGTTGTCATCAGGCGTACGGCCAGTGCCGCCTCTGGGAGACAAGCATGAATTGGCGCAGGTTCACGCCCTTCAGAGTCTTGACATTCGTTGTGCTCTTTGCGGCCCTTGCACCAGGCTGCGTTTCCAACCGGCTATACAACGACACCCCCGATGAGTACATCATTGCCGTGCAGAGCGCCGACGAGGAGGCCGTCGGCGTCGATCTTGCGATCATCGAGTTCGATGACTTTG
>ERZ1740058.178-NODE-178-length-54883-cov-6.096447_pt1 | contig 54883 bp, 40 predicted proteins | sample MGYA00581745_ERZ1740058 | MGnify/ENA primary metagenome ERZ1740058 (study PRJEB43018, sample SAMN04849742) | marine metagenome | isolation source: floating plastic debris | place: Pacific Ocean | collected 2008-08-30 | study: EMG produced TPA metagenomics assembly... | reverse complement strand
GGGCAGCAGACCGGCGGAGCCCCAAAGCAGCACCCAGCTATTGCTGAAAATGAGTATCATGTATTACCTGAACCTCGCATACAGGCCTGGGGGCAAGGGCTTAACAGTATCATTAATAGTCAGCCACCCTCCACCGATTATGATTTTTCTAAAAATCTGCCGGATGATACTATCGCGGTAGTTTCTCACGAGATTGGTCAATGGTGCGTCTATCCAGATTTCAAGGAAATTGAACGTTATACGGGTGTTCTCAAGGCTAACAACTTCGAGCTGTTTCGGAAAAGCCTGAATGCTCATAAGTTGGGCGACCTTGCCGAAGACTTTTTGATGGCGTCAGGCAAACTGCAGGCTCTGTGCTATAAAGCAGATATTGAAGGTGCCCTACGTACCCCAGATCAGGCCGGGTTTCAACTCCTCGATCTGCACGATTTCCCAGGGCAGGGCACGGCATTAGTGGGTGTACTAAATCCCTTCTGGGAAGAAAAGGGTTACATCAGTCCAGAAGAATACAGTCGCTTTAGTAGTAGTACTGTTCCGCTGGTTCGATTAGAAAAAAGAGTTTTCGAGGAAGGTGAAAAGATGGAGGCTAAAGTTGAGATTGCTCACTTCGGGCAGATACCCTTACAGAATGTTACTCCTACTTGGCAAATAAAAGATACTGAAGGTAATACCGTGGCAGAAGGGCAATTGGAAACCCAAACTATTCCGCTAGGTAATGCTATCAGCCTGGGCGAAGTTTCCCACTCATTTAAAAAACAGAATCGCCCTCGGATGCTTACCCTAGAAGTTACCGTAAGTGATTTTAGTAACAGCTGGGATCTGTGGGTTTACCTATCATCTCCCGCTCAGGTTTCAAGCGATGACATACTGCATATATCCACCCTTGATGCCAGCACTCTTGATTATTTGAAAGCAGGAGGCAGTGTACTCTGTAGCCTGGGCAAAGGTCAGGTGGCCGAGGGTAAAGGCGGAGAGGTGGGAGTAGGCTTTTCCAGTATCTTCTGGAATACCGCCTGGACCGATCAGCAAAAACCCCACACCCTAGGTATCCTATGCGACCCTGAGCACCCCGCCTTACAGCAATTTCCTACTGAGTTCCACTCTAACTGGCAGTGGTGGGATGCCATGAGCCATTCTGATGTAGTCAATCTAAATGAACTCTCGGATGAAATTAAACCCATTGTCCGAGTGATAGATGATTGGGTTACCAACCGCAGTCTAGGATTGCTCTTTGAGGTTAAAGTAGGGAATGGCAAGCTACTGATTAGTGGTGTTGACCTAAAAAATGATCTAACCCGTCGCCTAGAAGCCCGACAACTGCTCAGAAGCATTATCAACTATATGGAAAGTAATTACTTTAACCCAACTGTATCGTTGCGGGAAGAACAACTAACCTCTATTGTAAAACCACAAAGCTGATAACTCTTTTAACTTTCTTAATTGTTTATTGAAACGATTTTATTCTAACTGAAATTGGATACTCACTGAAGTATTCAATAGACTTTGAAATTAGGAATGGTTTAATCAGAAAATAAACAGCCCGACAAGTATTACCTGCCGGGCTTAAAACAAGTATTTGTTGATACTTAAATCATAATCCGAATAGGATCTTCCAATAGTGATTTCAATGTTTTTAAGAAAGCTGCTCCCACTGCCCCATCTACGGCCCGGTGATCGCAAGACATGGTTACTTTCATTACGTTGCCAGGTACCAGTTGCCCATCCTTCACAATTGCAGTTTGCTTGATTCCACCGACGGCCAGGATGCAGGCATCGGGAGGATTTACAATAGCCGTAAATTCCTCAATACCGAACATACCCAGATTAGAAATAGTAAAGGTGCTACCCTCCCAATCTTTCGGTTGCAATTGCTTACTCTTGGCTTTTCCGGCCAGATCTTTCACCTCAGCGGCAATATGTGATAGTGATTTATTATCGGCAAACCGTACTACCGGAACCAACAGGCCTTCGTCTACAGCTACAGCAATACCGATATGGATGTGGTGGTTTTTGCGAATAGTATCGCCCTCCCAAGCCACGTTTACATCCGGATGCTGCCGCAAAGCCGCTGCTACTGCCTTTACCACAATATCGTTGAAGGAAATCTTTACCGGAGAAATCTCATTCATACTCTTGCGGGCTTCTATAGCCTTATCCATGTTGATCTCCATGGTCAGGTAGAAGTGCGGAGCGGTGAATTTACTTTCGGATAGACGACGAGCGATGTTATTTCGCATTTGCGATACCCGTACCTCGTCGTAGCTTTCTTCGCCTACCACTTTTGGTAACTCAATGGTTTGGGCCGGTGCGGCTTCTTTTTTCTCGGGCTGTTTCGCTGGCTCAGCCTGGGGTTCATATTCTTCAATATCCCGCTTTACAATCCGGCCATTCTCCCCGCTTCCTTGAATCTTAGAAAGATCGTAGCCTAGATCCTGAGCCATTTTTTTAGCCAATGGCGAAGCTTTGATTCTCCCGTTGCTGCTACTCGAACTCTCTCCTTCCGCCCTACTGGGAGTGTAGGCCGGAGCATCTTTCTTTTCCGCTCCATTATCAGATGGCTGAGGTTCAGACTTCTTATCTTCGGCTTGGCCTTTCTTCTCACTTTTATCTTCTCCAGAAGACTTTTGAGCTTTTAGTAGCTTCTCGTAGTTCGCTCCCTCTTCTCCAATCACAGCAATTACGCCTTCAATGGGTACTGAACCCCCTTCTTCCACACCTATATAAAGTAAGGTACCGTCTTCGTAGGATTCCAGTTCCATGGTAGCCTTATCGGTCTCCACTTCGGCAATAATATCACCCGACTCTACCGTGTCACCCACTTTCTTGAGCCAAGAGGCAATTACACCTTCTTCCATCGTATCGCTCATCTTGGGCATTTTAATAACTTCGGCCATGCGTGTATAAAAATTATCGTTTAACGTCTTAAAAATTTGGGAATGAACAGAACCGGCAAATTACTGATCAATCCAAATTATAACAATGTTGAACCATAAAAATGTTCTAGAAGGTACATGAAGGGGAAAATCAACCTTCTAATGCCTGTTAGAGCGAACTATATTGGCCTTGGTCTAATTTAATAAATCAGAGATAAATTCTCATTTAAACTTCATTTGATACGTTTGCTTCAACAATTAATTGATTGTTCAGGTTATTCCCTGATTTTAATTATTTTTGCAGCGATTTTAACTAATGGTCACTTAACTAAGCGTTCTTTTATTCAATGCCAAAGCATATCAAATTAAAGCGCGGATTTGACATTAACTTAGCGGGAAAACCAGAGAAGGAAGTGAGCGATGCTCCCCCTTCCGATACCTACGCTCTTAAGCCTACCGATTTTCTAGGTATGTTACGCCCCAAGGTTATTGTAAACGAGGGAGATACTGTAAAAGCAGGTACTCCTCTTCTCTTCGACAAAAAGCAGGAGGCAGTCATATACTGCGCTCCGGTGAGTGGCGAAGTAGTAGAGATTAAACGAGGTGAGAAGCGAAAGCTCCTAGAAATTAAGGTCCTAGCTGATAAGCAAATCGTCTACGAGGAGTTTACCCAGCACTCAGTGTCTGACTTGCCTTCCATCAGTCGGGAAGATGCCCAATCACTTATGCTGAAGGCTGGAGTTTGGCCTCAGATTATTCAGCGACCCTACGGAATTGTGGCCGATCCGGTGGATACTCCTAAAGATATTTTCATTTCTACCTTTGATACCAGCCCTTTAGCTCCTGACTTTGAGTTGCTTCTAAAAGGGCAAGGAAATTTCTTTGCTGCTGGGGTGGAAATTCTCCAGAAATTTACCAATGGTAAGGTACACATTGGAGTGAATGCTGATGCTGAAGTCTCGTCGGTGTTCTCGGATGTAAAAGGAGCAGTGGTTACCAAGTTTTCCGGAAAGCATCCGGCAGGAAATGTAGGAGTACACATCCACCACGTCAGTCCCATAGGAAAAGGCGAAGTCGTATGGACAGTAGATCCCTACGGAGTGGCTCAGATTGGAAAGTTGTTTCTGAAAGGTATTTATGATGCTAGCAAAGTCATCAGCTTAACAGGTTCTGAGGTAAGCAAACCTCAGTACTACAATACCTACATGGGAGCTTGTATTGATAAGATTACTGAAGGGAAAATTGAGCACCGGAATGTACGGCATATCTCCGGAAACGTGCTCACTGGTGAAAAAATAGAGGATACTGGCTACCTAGGATACTATCATCACCAGATAACCGTAATCCCAGAAGGAAACGAATACGAATTCCTGGGTTGGATGAAACCAACTACCGATAAGTTGAGTTTTCATAGAGCATTAGGACTGTTTTCTTTCCTGAATTCTTCTAAGAAAGAGTATGTTCTAAACTCTAACATGAAGGGCGAGGAGCGCGCCTTTGTGCAAACCGGAATTTACGAGCAAGTTTTACCGATGGATATTCTTCCTGAATATCTTTTTAAAGCCATTATGGCGGAGGACTACGACGATATGGAAGCGTTAGGAATCTACGAGGTGATTGAAGAAGATGTAGCCCTCTGTGAGTTCATTGATGTTTCCAAACACGATATTCAAGGAATAATTCGACAAGGAATTAATTTACTTCGAGAAGGTTAGTTACTATGAATGTTTTAAGGAATCTGCTGGACAAGCAAAAGCCTCTCTTCGAAAAAGGGGGCAAACTAGAGAAGTTTTATTACGCATTTGAGGCGGGAGATACGTTTTTGTTTACTCCCAACACCACGGCTGGTAAGCACGGTACTCACATTCACGATGCTATCGATCTGAAGCGAATGATGATTACCGTGGTGATTGCGATGGTACCGGCATTGTTATTTGGAATCTATAATGTGGGGCATACCCACTTTTTAGCCGTAGGCGAGTTGGCAGAAGCTACCTTCATGGATAAAATTCTGATTGGAGGTATAGCTGTGCTGCCTATTGTAATTGTTTCTTACGCCGCAGGCGGTTTAGTAGAGGTGGTTTTCGCGATTATTCGCCGCCACCCGATTAACGAAGGTTTCCTGGTATCCGGAATGCTGATCGCTATTATTATGCCGCCTACCCTACCTTTGTGGCAAGTGGCATTGTCAGCCATATTTGCGGTGGTTATTGCCAAAGAGGTATTCGGTGGTACGGGTATGAACGTACTGAATGTAGCCATGACGGCCCGGGCATTCCTCTACTTCGCTTATCCGGGCGACATGTCGGGCGATGTTTGGTACTACCTAGGCGATAAGCAGTATGCTGATGGCTTTTCGGGGGCAACCCCACTAGCGGTAGCTGCTGAAGCGGTAGCGTTAGATGGTGCTCAACCTGTAGCAGCTACTTTGGCCGGATTTCAGGATGGTCTGTTTACCTTCTGGAATATGACACTTGGCCTGATTCCCGGTTCTATTGGTTCTACCTCTTTTATAGCGGTAATGATTGGGGCCGTAATCTTAGTAGCTACCGGAGTTGGTAGTTGGAAGATTATTGTCAGCGGCTTTGCCGGAGTTTATATCTTGGGACTTATCCTGAACCTGGCAGGTGCTAATGAATATATGAGTATGCCTGCTCACTATCACTTTGTGATGGGAGGAGTAGCATTTGGAATTGTTTTCATGGCGACCGACCCTGTATCGGCAGCGCATACCGAATGGGGAAAATGGGTCTACGGTCTTTTGATCGGAATCATTACGGTTATCATCCGGGTAATGAACCCGGCTTATCCTGAAGGAATTATGTTAGCGGTGCTGTTTATGAATGTATTTGCTCCGCTGATTGATCATTATGTAGTTCAAGCAAACAAAAAACGAAGATTACAACGTGCGACAGTCTAATGTATACGTCATCGCTTTTTCCGCCATACTTACAGTAATATTGGGCGGATTATTGGCCTTCTCCGCAATTGGGTTGAAACCCATGCAGGATAAGCAGGTAGCACTGGATACCCAGAAAAAAATTCTGGGGGCGGTTATGGAATTAAAGGAAACTGATGATATTCCGGCAATTTACAGCCAACGCATCGAATCACTGGTAGTAAATGCTAAAGGTGAGCAAGTAGATGAAGTAGATGGTGCCCCGGTAGTTGCTGAGGACATTGATGTTGGTAAGCAGTTTAAGACTCCAGCCGAGGAGCGATTGTTCCCGGTTTTTAAGTACCAAACCGAAGGATCAAATCAAATAGATGCTTACATTCTTCCGGTCTACGGAAATGGTCTTTGGGATAATATTTGGGGATACGTTGCCCTAGAAAATGATTTGAAGACAGTGAAAGGTATTGTCTTTGATCACGCTGGTGAGACTCCCGGTTTGGGGGCCCGCATCACCAGTGTCGATGTACAGGAAAGATTTAGGGGTAAGAAGATTTACGATGAAATAGGCGAACTGGTAGCAGTGCGTATGGTAAAAGGTGAAACTGGTGACCCCAGCATTTACGGAAGCCATGAGGTAGATGGATTGTCAGGAGCAACTATTACTGCTAATGGTGTGAATGATATGTTGGCAAACTACCTGGGTTACTACAAGCCTTACTTGGAAAAAGTATCAGGTCAGGCCATGTCAGGAATTGATAATAAACATCAACCTTCTGATGTCTAATTGATATTTAATAAAACTTGTATCTTTGATAGTATTACTTTCGTAGTTATATAAAAACTAATTTTCGCTTATATGAGCACCCAAACAGAAGTACTAGATAAACCGGTAGTGAAAAGTGAGCCGTCGGAAGCGGCCTTCTCCAAACGGCGGAAAAAGTTAATTACCGATCCTTTAAACGATGACAATCCCATTACGGTACAAGTACTCGGTATTTGTTCGGCACTAGCGGTAACCACCCAATTGAGTCCTACGCTAATTATGGCGGTTTCGGTAGTATTCGTGATCGTTTTTGCTAATTTGATTATTTCGCTACTACGTAATCTGATTCCTAACCGGGTACGGATTATTGTGCAGTTAGCAGTAATTGCCACGTTAGTAACCCTAGTAGACCAGGTGTTGAAAGCTTACTTCTTCGATGCCTGGAAGGAGCTTACTGTATTCGTCGGGCTGATCATCACCAACTGTATTGTAATGGGCCGGTTGGAGGCTTTTGCCTTAGGAAATAAGCCCTACGATTCAATCCTAGATGGATTAGGGAGTGGATTAGGATACGCTTGGATTATTCTGGCCGTAGCCTTCTTCCGTGAGCTATTCGGTTCAGCTTCTGTATTTGGCGTAAAGGTTTTTGAACTTGCAGGTATTGAAAACTTCCCCACCAACGGCTTGATGGTTAGCCCGGTAGGAGCCTTTATCATTCTGGGACTAATTATTTGGGTGCAGCGTACCAAAACTGGCTACGTAGAACGATAATCAACTTACTTACAATTACGCTACTATGGAATTAGTAAATGTTGCCATCAAAGCCATCTTTATCGAGAACATGGTATTAGCCTTCTTCCTGGGCATGTGTTCTTTCCTGGCTGTTTCTAAAAAAGTATCTACTGCAACTGGATTAGGTGCCGCCGTTATTTTTGTACTAACGATTACTGTACCTATCAACTGGGTGCTGCAAGAATATGTACTAAAGGAAGGAGCGCTTACCTGGGCAGGTGCTCAGTTTGCTGATATTGATCTTGGCTTCTTACGTTTTATCATGTTTATTGCGGTTATTGCTGCCATGGTACAGTTGGTTGAAATGGTAATCGAAAAAGTATCTCCGGCACTATACGGAACGCTGGGTATCTTCCTTCCGCTGATTGCAGTGAACTGTGCCATACTTGGTTCTTCTCTATTCATGGTCCAGCGCGATCAAACTATTGCTGAGGCGACTGTTTTTGGATTTGGCTCAGGAACTGGTTTTTTCTTAGCGATTGTTGCTTTAGCGGCTATTCGCGAGAAAATGAAATACTCTAACGTACCTGACGGGTTAAAGGGATTGGGTATTGCCATGATTATTACCGGACTAATGGGGATCGCGTTTTTATCCTTCGTGGGTATTGCCATATAAGACATATTTCTTTCGTAACTTAAGGTTTTACCAGCACTGGTAAAACCTTTTTTTATTTTTCAAGAATTATTAACATGAAAAACCGAAGCCTAGCTACCTACTTTTTTCGCGGATTACTCTTTGTTGTTCCGGTAGCTCTTACCATTTACCTCATTGTTGTAAGTATTCGTTGGCTTGACAGCCTTATCGGAATCTCGGTACCTGGTTTGGGGCTGCTCACTATTTTAGCTTCCATCACTCTGGTTGGTTACTTGGCTTCTACCCTACTGGCTGCTCCCCTATTTCGGTTGCTAGAAGAAGTTCTCACCAAGTTGCCGTTAGTTAACATCATTTATTCATCACTGAAGGACTTAATTTCAGCTTTTGTGGGCGATAAAAAGAAGTTTGATCGTCCGGTACTGGTGGCGCTAAGTGAAGATCTTACCATCCGGAAACCGGGCTTTATTACCCAGAATGATTTATCTCAGCTAGGTTTGATTGATCAGGTGGCGGTGTACTTACCCCATTCTTACAATTTTTCGGGTAACCTATTTATTGTCCCTACTCAATACGTTACCCCTATAAGTGCCTCCAGTACAGAGATTATGAAATTTATTGTTTCGGGTGGTGTTTCGGGCTTAGAGGAACACCTAACCGGGCGGGTTTCCTCATGAAGCAATATGATTGCGTAGTGATTGGCTCTGGCCCGAACGGGCTGGCTGCCGCCGTAGAACTTCAACGTTCAGGCTTATCGGTAAAGGTTCTAGAGGCAAAATCAAAACTAGGGGGCGGTGCCCGTTCGGAAGAGTTAACCTTACCAGGCTTCATACACGATATTGGCTCAGCCATTCACCCGCTAGGGGTGGCTTCTCCATTTTTCTCTCAATTACCACTAAGTGACTTCGGGCTGGAATGGGTGTACCCACCGGAAGCAGTAGCTCATCCGTTGGATAACGGAAACACGGTTACTCTCAGCCGCTCAGTAACGGAAACCGCCCGCCAATTAGGTGTTGATGGTAATGCTTACCAGCAAATGATCCAACCGCTAGTAGATAACTGGCAGGATATAGCTCCGGACTTTCTAGGTCCACTGCGTTTTCCTAAGCATCCGCTCAAGCTAGCCCAATTTGGTCTGAAGGCTTTGCAGTCTAGTAACTTTTTAGCCAAACGTACCTTTAGCACTGAAGAAGCGCAGGGGTATTTTTCCGGACTGGCCGCCCACTCTATGTTGCCATTAGAGCATACATCCTCAGCGGCTATTGGCTTAGTGTTAGGAGCTCTAGGTCATGTAGTAGGCTGGCCCTTTCCCAAAGGTGGAGCTCAATCAATCACCAATGCGCTGGCAGCTTACTTCCAATCTTTAGGCGGTGAGGTAGAAATTGACCGGGAAATACAATCTATCTCAGAGATTCCTCCCTGTAAAGCTACTCTTTGGGATATTACGCCCTGGCAGCTACTCGAGATCAAGGGACTCTCTTTGCCACGCAGCTACCAAAATCAGTTGAAGCGGTTTCGCTACGGACCCGGCATATTCAAGGTAGACTGGGCATTGAGCGATCCTATTCCCTTTAAAAATTCTAAGGCCAATGAGGCTGCTACTATTCATATCGGAGGTACCTTGGAAGAAATAGCACTATCTGAACGGGATGCTTGGAATAAAAAACACAATGCTCGTCCTTATGTACTATTAGTCCACCAAAGCCCGTTCGATCCTAACCGGGCACCGGAAGGGAAACATACCGCCTGGGCCTACTGCCACGTTCCGCGCTACTCAACCCGAGACATGACCCAAGCTATTGAACAGCAGGTTGAACGATTTGCTCCTGGATTTCGGGATACTATTTTACATAAGAATATTATGAATACTGAAGATGTGCAGCGATTTAACCCTAATTATATTGGAGGTGATATTAACGGAGGCGCTCAACTACTTACCCAGCTATTCACCCGCCCTACCTTCAGTCTAACTCCTTATCGCACGGCTCAGAAAGGGGTTTATCTTTGTTCATCTTCTACCCCTCCCGGTGGCGGAGTACACGGTATGTGTGGTTATCATGCCGCCCAAACAGTACTAAAAGATCTATTTCCAGATGCACAAAAAAAGGGCAGTACTGTTGAGTAATGCCCTTTTCAGCAAAAGTAATTAAAAATCAATTAGGTGCATTGTAATAGAAACGCTCATCTACAATATGGTCACCATCCCACTTCTGCACCGCTACCTGCTCTAACTTCATCCGATTACCATCTTGAAAGGTAACGTCCATCCAAGATTCAACGGAGGTAGTCTTGGCATCCTCATTAGAATTAATGGTTCCTACTCCTGCTCCGTGGAATTCTTTCACGCTGGATAAAAATTTCTCTTCGTACTGACGATTAACGTCCTTTCCTTCCCGACGGTCACCAGTAGCTTCGGTCATCACACAATCATTATGATAATACTTGTCAAAAGCATCCAATAATTGACCAGAATTGATCATGTTGTAAAGGTCTTCGGCTCGTTCTCGGTAAGTCATAGCAATAATATTTATGTTATAAACAATTGTTGTATATACAATAACGAGACAAACTATTTATAGTTACTATTTGTTGAAAATAATTATTAATACCTGAGAACGTCTGGAGAGCTGTTTACCACTACTGAAAATTATAGCGGAAGCCAAATTTTAAGCCCAAAGATTGAGGCAGACTGCTGAATGCGGCGCTTGTTCGGGCAAACTCGCTCAGAGCAAACTGATACGAAGGACTGAAGGATAAAGAATAGTTCTCCAGCAATTGATAGTAAACCCCACCACTAAGTAAGCCACTGATATACTGCGAATTAAACGGGCTACCTCCGTCTATATTTAGTTTAGTAGAGGAATAATCCTGAGAAGAGATGCTGTTAGCTAATTATTAATAAGCGTCAATTCATGGACTTACCGATAAGGTAATTTTCGAGAAATGCACATTATAACCTACCCGCAGCGGTACGGAAACAAACTGGAACTGGTTATCTACCTCGCTATTTGAACCAGTAGATGCAACGTTAAAAGCATTAGCCTGATTAGCCACAGCATTGGTAGCCAGCAACGGATAACGCTCTCCCGACTGCAAGTCAACAACACTGTATTGGGTTTGGGTTACCGTCTGAAAATTCTGATAATCCAGGCCACTTTCAATACTCCAGTGTTCACCTAAGGTAAGTCCCACATCAAATCCGTAGCTCAGCGAAACCGACGACTGATTCTCTAACCCCTCAGCAACCATTACGGTATTACTGCTAAAATTTCGTGCGTTCGATACTCCGTCAGCCGCCAGGGCGTAAGAAAACGATTCTGCAACCGGAACATCGGCTGAAGCTAAAGCAGCTTCATTCTGAGACTGAAAATTAGGATCAAACAAGCTAGGAGCCATCGCTAAACCAGCGAAAAACTGGGCTCCTGACTTTTCCTTATCCGCAACCTCCCGCTTGCGGTACTGAGGCACCAAGAACAATTTATCTACATTATCTGCCCAGGTGGGAGCATTCATGGCTAAGGCATCGGGCGGAAGGGCGGCAACCCGCCCCACCCGATGGTTATCTGAGAGAAGTTCCTCTTCCCTCTGGCTTACTTCTTCATTCGGAAAAATAAGCGTCTTTGCTGCCAAAGCAGGTTCTTTCGCATCGTTGACTGCCAACTGGGTAGCATTTTTTGCTGAGGATTCTGTTCCATCGCCAGCAGTTAAATTACCTTCTTCGCTGGTTCCTAAAGCTACGTTATCCGCGGTAGAAGTAGTTTTATCATCACCACTAGACTGATCGGTATTATCTGCCAATGGATACTCAGTTTCTGTCCCATTTTCGGTCTGGGTAGCACTACCCATTGACGAACTACTCGCCAGGTTAGACTCCCGATTGGCTTCGTCTGATGGGGTAATTTGTTGTTCGGTACTGGAAACGTCACCCTGCACTATCTGATCAGAATCTGCCGGTCGAGTGAGTATATACCAGCTCAAACCAGCAATACATAGTAACAAACCAGCCGCTACGGCGCGATAGAAAAAGAAGCCCTTTCTGTACTTTCCGCTCTCCTGCGTGGTAAGCTCCTGGTCAATACTTTTCCAAACATTAGACGAGGGCGGCATCTCAGCCTGATTAAAGACTTCCCGCCATTGCTCCTCGTACGATTTCTTTTCGGGTGCGTTAGCCATGTTTTACCTCCCCGGTTTCGGTAATTAATTCTTTAATCAGCGAGCGAGCCCGGGCATACTGCGATTTGGACGTTCCTTCGCTGATTTCTAGCATTTCGGCAATTTCTTTGTGTTTATACCCCTCAATGGCGTACAGGTTAAATATCGCCTGACAACCCTGAGGTAATGATTGAATGATCGTAAGTAGGTCACGGTAATTATAGTTGGTGATCTCTACATCATCGTCACCGATATTGTGGACTTCCTCAATATCCAGATGAGGATATAAATACACTTTCTTACGATGGTGGTTAAGTGCCGTGTTGATTACAATTCGCTTGATCCAGTACTTGATAGACGCTTCTCCTCTAAATTTCTCCAAACTATTAAAAACTTTCACAAACGCTTCCTGTAGCACATCTTCGGCATCTTCCTGGCTTTTGCAATAGCGCATACTAACCACCATCATCTGACTAGCAAATCGTTGGTACAATTCATGTTGAGCTGCTCGGTCGCCTTTTATGCATTGGGCTACCAGCGCTGATTCTTCTTGCATGCAGTCGGTTGGTTACCGTATAGTTGGCTGATAGGTGATTGTCAATAGGATAGACCCTACTTGCGGAAAGAACGTTGGAAAGGGCGCAAAAATTTCTGAATTATTTCAGCGGATTGCTGACTTTTCTACAAAGGCGGTTCGGATTTATGCTAATAGGTCGCTCGATAATCAATTTTCAGTTCGAGTCTGATTACCTCGTCGGCCTCTACTTCTACCGGAGCAATATGGCCTTCTCCGTCAAAGCGATTAGCAAATAACCCATTTTCTTCTTCTACCAGAACCGAGTATTTTCCTACCGGCAGCGAAAGCAGGAAAAGCCCTAAAGAATCAGTATATACCGTAGCCACCTGCCGCGAGTGCATTTTACTGAAAAAGCCTGATTCTTCCGTAGCCTGATCACGATGGGTTAGTTCGTGAACGTGTATCCGACGTTGCACCGCTTCACCCTGTTGCTGGGCAGGGGCGTCTCCTACGGTTGGCATCAAATTTCCTTCATACCATCTTACTTGCCCGCTAATTCCCTGACGAATAGAATCTTCCGCCGGAAGGGGCAAAAGATTAAAGTCACTCAACTCACTTCTTATCCGTTGCATAAAAGCATCGCCCGGATCACTTTTTTTAGTAAGATAATTCGCATCCTTTTCCTTCCAGAGTGGATGTCCGATAAACTGCTGATACTCATGGTGACCAATTACATACTGGATATTGTACTTTGTCAGCAATTGTTTAATAAGTTGAACATTGGCAACAAACTGCGCTTCGGTAAGCGGGTGCTCACCACCGTCACCCACATTCTCAATCCCAATTGCACAGTGATTTAGCCCAATCACATGACGGGCAAATAGCGTATCTGGCATTAGTTGGTAGATAGCCCCGTCACGATCAATTAGATAAGGTACTGATACATTCAGCGGGCTAGCTTTGCCAATGGTTGCCCGGGAGGCGGGTAAGCGGGATTCGTAAAAAGCTTCGTACGAGGCTTGTAGGGTAGGAATGGCAGTCCAATGGACTACGATCATTTTAGGATCAATGGTAGGAGCTTCGGGCGTCATCCCGTAATGCTCCTGCATATAATCCAGTGAGAGTTGAGTCCGATCTTCGTCAAACACAATTGGCCAGGATTTAACCGCTAAAGTTGTGGAAGGAGGCGAAGTCTTGCAAGCTACCATACCAAAGATTACTATTAACGGCAGCCCTATACTTTTTAACAAATTCAATATTCAGCTACTAAAGAGTGCGGATGAAACGGAAGTTTAGCCCTACACTGTAAAGGTTTCGTCTCGATTGGGAAGCAAGATCAGAAATAGGCGAAAGCATCACCTTGGTCTGGGCTTCCAGCCCAATATAGGTTTTAGGATCTACACTTGCTTGAACACCAAATCCACCCAAAACTCCTATATTGTGTATCTGCCGGGTACGTAAATAGGGTTCGGATAAGTTTTCTTCTATTTCTTCCGCAATCTCACCGGTACGCACGGCTACCCGATTCTTTTCATCAATCAGCAGACTATTGGTAATTCCTACTAATGGATAGAGCTTAAACTTATCAGTTTTGTAGACCGTTCGGGTAACGAAAAATGGGATTTCCAGATAGTTCTGAATAAAATCAACTATGTAGGTGCGTGGTATCCGAATATCGGGATAGGGTAAGTCTACGTGGGTATTGGCAAAGCCTTTTTGGGAGTATAACAGCGCGGTACCTACATACCAATGGTCGTTGATTGCCGTTCTGAAATCAATACCAAAATCGAATGTATGCATAGGCTGCTCGCCGTTCCGCACCGATTCTGCGTAGGCTGGCAAAGTTTTAGTTTGCGGCAAACGGTAGGAGATACTGGGAGCAATATTAATACTCCAAGTAGTTTTTTGAGCTTGTGCCGTAAAATGAAGAGCTTCGCTAAAGATTCCAAGAAAGAAGTAGAGTAGAATAGAGAGTAAAATTTGTTTCATAATCCCACAGTCAAAAAATGGTGTCCGGTGTCCGGATGTACTCAATCATACATAAACACATGAATACTTCTTGAATATACAATACCTTCCACGAAAGAGAAACCAATCGCAGTTTTTTTTCCTCGGGGGCATTCTTACTATTCCGGATGGTGAAACACAAAAACATTTGCGTACAAGTATTTGGCCAATTGCAACAGCACATAATTTCGGGAGCCAGACTCTTTCCACCAATGTTCAGGCTGGCGGTTTTCTGACTTAGAAGCAATCGCTCCCACCCGTACCGAATCGCCCAGCATTCGCTGATATACCAGTTGACTACGTCGGACGTGCACGCTTTCTGAAAAAACATTAATCGCCCGGATGGAATCGGGCAACCACTTTTTTACTTCCAAAGCAGCGGTGTACGTACGCTCGAAGTTCACCATTGGGGCCGTTAGTGCTTGTACTAATTCGGGATCTACACCTTGATTGATGATAAATTCAGCTGATTCATCGGCTTCACTTCGGTAATCGGTACGATACACCTTCTTTCCGTCAAGTTTACCCCGGTCGTAACCAACTGCTGGGTGACGCACCGGAATTTCGGTAGAATCTACTTGAATGCTGTACACATACAAATCGCGATCCTCTTCATCAATGATTTGATCATTATCATACACTATAATGATTGAGTCTGCTTCTATTGACTGTGATAACGAGATAGTGTACCATTCCGGCTCATGGGTAGTAGTAAACTCACCCACCTCAACAGTATCTACCAGAATGCGGGCATATGCTTGAATCCCACCGGCTGGATCACCGTAGGCTTTTATCCGAATCTGCTGAAATTCAGTCAGTGGGTTTTGCAACTGGTACAAACGAAAAGTAAGCGCCCCTTGGCTGTGTACCCGGAATACCGGATCGTAAGCAATAGTAGTGACAAGAATCTTCTGATAGTTCTGCCGCCGAATTTCATCAACCGCCTGCTGAAGGGCATGCTCTCCGATCCAACCCTCAATTACCAGTACCTCAGCCTCAACCGGTTGGGTAGGTGCCAAAAACCGGAATAGCTCCTCTTTCCCAAATAGCCCAGTAGCTACCAAAGCAGCACTAAATCCGATAACAATAGTTTTGAAAAGTAGTCTTGCCATTCTATGCACTAGCAAATAACGGATAATTCACCTGCACTATCAACGGCTTTCGCTATATTAGAAATTTTAAGAACCGTGCTTAAAATCATCATAGAAATAGCCGGAATACTTTAAAGCATATAATCCTGCATTTAAGATCATGAAAAAACGAATTGGCCTACGTAAACTTTACCAACAATACCCAAAACAGGCCGGCCAGTGGCTTTGGGGCGGAAGTTCTTCCTCTCTTTCGCGACGAGGCTTCCTTTCTAAGTCAGCGCTACTAAGTATGGGAGCGGTTTTAGGTGGACCCATCGTTTTTGGAAAACAGCTGCCGGCCGGAATAATTCCCGCTGCCCTACTCCACGAGGAAGCACCCTTTGAAATCCCCGGCAAGCACCCCGAATTGGTAGTGCTGAATGACCGACCCGTGAATGCTGAAACCCCTCCTCACCTGCTTGATGATCAAATTACTCCTGCTGATAAACTCTTCATTAGAAATAACGGTATCCCTCCTCAATCGGTAGATGCTAGTCAGTGGGTGCTTACCATTGATGGCGAGTCGGTGGAACGCCCTCAATCTTATACCCTCGCTGAATTAAAAGAAAAGTTTACTCAGTATACCTACCAGCTCACGCTGGAATGCGGTGGTAACGGACGTAGCGAATTTAATCCCCCAGCGCGAGGAAATCAGTGGACTACCGGTGCCGTAGGCTCTCCCGAATGGACCGGAGTACGCTTACGAGATGTGCTGGAAGATGCTGGAATCAAATCTGATGCTGTTTACATCGGCTACTATGGTAACGATTCTCATCTAAGTGGTGACCCCGAGAAGGTAGTAATCTCGCGAGGTGTTCCCATGAGCAAGGCGCTGGAAGACGAATCGTTGATTGCCTGGGCTATCAACGGCAAAGATTTACCTTTGATGAACGGTTACCCTCTCCGATTGATCTTTGGTGGCTGGCCAGCTTCTGCCAGTGGTAAGTGGCTCACCCGCATTTCGGTTCGTAATCAAGTACATGATGGTCCAAAAATGGGTGGCTATTCCTACCGGGTTCCCTGCAAGCCAGTAGCTCCCGGCACCGTAGTGCCCGAAGAGGACATGTGTATTATTGAATCTATGCCGGTAAAATCCCTGATTACCTATCCTAAAACCGGGGGGCGGTTAGATTTGGGGCAATCGCTGGACATTAGAGGGCACGCCTGGGCAGGAGACTTATCAGTACGAACAGTAGAATTCTCCATTGATTTTGGTAGCACCTGGCAACCATGCCAGTTACTTCCTCCCAAGAACCGCCTAGCCTGGCAGCATTGGAGCGCTACAGCGAATTTCCCAGAAAAAGGCTACTACGAAGTATGGGCTCGCGCTACCGACAGTAAGGGCAATGCCCAACCTATGCTGGTACCAGGCTGGAACCCTCGAGGCTATCTAAACAATGCCTGCCACCGTATTGCGGTAATGGTAGTCTGAATCCAAGACTTCTTTCCCAGCCTATCGGGTTTCTCAACTACTCTTCAAGTTGCTCAATGTCGAGTTACTTTGAAGCTGGGGCGATTTTTTACCAATACTTCTGCTCAGATTGCTCTGACTGGTCTTGATGTATCTTCTACTCATTTCACTTCAAAAACTGGGCATCTCAACCAAACTACCTGAGGTCAGATAGTAAGCTTTATTATTAACATATGTATCGCTTTTTCAATCTTGATAGCCCAAATCATCTGGCCAATATTGTAGGATATTCATTTGTACTTGTTAGTTTATCAGTAATGACTTTCAAAGATTCTGGCTAGTTTATTCGGCTAAACTGCTGTTCGGAAATAATTCATTTGTTGTGGAATCTCAAGGAATAAAATTATTTCTACTATTCATGATAGTAATACTTTAAAACTTACCTGTATTTTTCTCAGAATAAAATTTCAGTATTTTCTCAATCAGAAAATGCTGAGATGTGAGACCCTAATTAAAGCCCCCTACTAGTATCATGCTAATGTTACCCTAAAGTTAAGTTGTGCTAATTAGCTCCGATTAGGTACAACGTAATTCAAAGTGACAAATTTTGGATTATCTTTTTTACTATTTTCCAATTTTTGGAATGCACAGTAAAAGTAAAACTAGTACAGCTATTTTTTTAAACCCGACTACTCATGAACGAAAAAGCAAGTAAAAAAAAGCTAATCGACTTTCACCGCATCACTGATAAGGTAATTCTCCTGATAGCAATTTTCATGATCGTGCTTATCACATTAGCAACGGTGCTGCTAATACAGGGAAATAATACGCGCCAAATGTTAAGTAATATGCAGAACTTACGGATTCCAGTCCCTATTGCTACGGCAGATATTATCAGTGGGGCCAATCGGGTATCAGCCTCACAACGCGCATATATGATGACCGGAGATGAAAAATTCAAGGCGGAAAGAAGAATGGTTTGGGAAAAGCAGATCAATCCGGCTCTAGAACAGCTACAGAAGCTCCGGAATTTTATGAAGGTAGAAGATCATCAAACAGCTGTGGATGAAGCAGCTGAGTTGGTTGCTAGCTATGAATTGCTACAAGAAGAAATTGATCAGTATTTTGAGGAAAATTTAAAAGAGTTCGATTTACTCACTCTGATTCTGGAAGATACTGCCCTAGCACAGGTAACGGAAAGAATACAACGCAAAAAAGAGTTTGAACGAAAGCTTAATTTATTAGTAGCTGGTGATGCATCACGAGCCCGTAAGAATATCCGGGCAAAACTGATGCCTCTTAATAACGCACAAGAAGACCTACTTCGTCAGGATAATGTAGCAGTAATCCAGAATATTAACCGAGCTAATATTATTCTAATTCTGGTGTCGCTCATCGCCAATATTTCGGTAATTATCCTGGCTGTTACCTTAGTTCGTAGCCTACGAAAATCAATTCAAAAACCTACTGATTTACTGAAAAAAATGGCTCAGGGCGAGTTAGTAGAGAGTACTCAAGCCTCTAGCGATGAGCTAAACGAGATTATCCAGGCTTCGCATAAGCTAAGTACCCATCTAAAAAAAGCCAGCTTTTTTGCTCTGGAAGTGGGCGAAGGTAATTTTGACCACTCGTTCGAGTCAGCGGGAGAAAATGACCAATTGGGTAATTCGTTGTTACAAATGCGAAGCAAACTAAAAGAGGTAGCAGAGGAAGACAGGAAATCCGGATGGGCAAATAGTGGGTTGGCTGAGTTAGGGAATATTCTCCGCAAAGAAACCGAACAGGAGGAAAAATTATACAATGCCTTAGTTTCGTTCTCGGTAAAATACCTCAATGTTAACCAAGGTGCTTTGTTTCTGCTAGATGACAATCAAGAAGAACCTGTGCTTTTCAGAGCTGCGAGCTATGCTTACGGACGCCGTAAATATATTACAGATTCTTTTGAACCGGGTGAGGGTCTGGTTGGGCAGGTATTTCTAGAGCGAGAATTAATAGCTCTTAGCGAAATGCCTGAGAATTTTGTCAACATCACTTCAGGATTAGGCGAAGCCCCTCCTACATTCATTGTGACTTGCCCCCTAAATTACAATAATGAGTGTTACGGGGTGCTGGAGCTTGCTGCTTTCCGGGAACTAGAAGAATATGAACTACAATTTATTGTTAAGATTGGTGAGCAGATAGGTGCTGCAATATCAAAATCCAAAATAAACTCTCAAACCCGCCGACTGCTGGAAGAAGCGCAACAACAGGCGGAAGAATTGCGAGCTCAGGAAGAAGAAATGCAGCAAAATCTGGAGGAGCTTGCAGCTACCCAGGAAGAAATGGGCCGTAAAGAACGGGAGTATCAACAGATTATTGAGGAGCTAAAGCAACAGCTTGCATCCTAATGTTCTTTTACTTAAGCTCTAACTCATAAGTATCAGATACTAAGCCTTCGTAAGATCGAGAGAGAATCTGCTTTGTACCTTCCTGACGCAGTTGAAATTCACCATCTAGTATGAATGTCCAGTCAAAGTCAGCGGTGAACGGGCATTCATTACTAAACTGAATAGTTGATGATGTGGAGCGTTAGTAAGTTCCTTCGCAAATAGCCGGATAGCGTGTAATACTGCTACTTCCTGAAAATCGGCCTTCTTCAAATGTAATCTGTACATCGGCGGTAGCCCAGCGGGCATTGGGACTGCTTCGGTAGAACGTTCCAATATAGGTTCCTTCGGTTAGCCCCGTTGTAGAATTATCATCATCGCTACAAGCAAATAGAGTCAATATAACTATCGGAAGGCTAAGTAACTGTTTCATTGTTAATCCTTTAGACAATTCATATTCAAGACTAGGAAAACTACAGTTTAGTTGGCTGAAAGGTCAGGTAATTCATCCTGATCGTTCATTTCAGTTCACAGAAATAGTCTAGGAAAACCTTTCTCCAACCATTACTACCCAACCAGAAGTGTCCGGTATTTATCCGGCTCCTTATCAGAAAAATGGTATCTTTGCGCCCAAATGATACAGAGTAGTATGCTTTCATTGTTTGAGTTTATTGTGTGGACTGCCAACCCGGAAGTTTTTTCCTGGGATGGATGGTCGCCACGTTGGTACGGATTGTTATTTGCCGCTGGTTTTTTGATTTCCCAGCAAATCCTGTTTTATATTTTTCGGAAGGAAGGCCATAAGGAAAGCGATGTAGAAACGCTGACCGTTTTTATGGTGATTGCTACCATTCTGGGTGCCCGACTCGGACACGTTTTCTTCTACGAACCGGCTAAGTATTTGGCTAACCCCATTGATATTTTGAAAATTTGGGAAGGTGGACTCGCCAGCCACGGGGCCGCAATTGGGATTCTGTTTGCTCTGTTTCTGTACAGCAACTACGACATCAAGTACAACCTCCTCAAGCTTGAAGGTCATATTAAGCGGCAAAAGCGACCGCGGCAAAGCTGGTTATGGGTGGTAGATCGTATCGTGATTGTAGTAGCCCTAACCGGTGCGCTAATCCGTTTTGGTAACTTTATGAATTCCGAAATTATCGGGAAACCTACCAACAGCGACTACGGGGTAGTTTTCGGTCATAGTTTGAAGGAAACCCTTGAAAAAAATCAGGGCATTGAAACTGTTGAGATCAGAGCCAGCGACCGGGATACACCGGTTCCTAATGGCCCATTGCAGCCCATGGATAGTCAGGACATTGACGGGGCCGAGTCACCTTATAAACCGGTGGACGTAACGATAACCTTCGCTGGCGAAGGTTATCAGGAGGTAGAAATTCAGCGCTATCTGGAAAGTCAGGTGAAGGATATTCTTACACGTTATCCATCTATTCGCGAACACATTTATGAACCAGCAAATACCGAAGTAGATTACGATCTGGCTCAACGTCGCGGGGCATTTGTAGCTACAGTTAGAACTTTCGCTATTCCCCGGCACCCAGCTCAATTGTACGAGTCGTTGAGCACCTTTTTAGTATTTTTGCTGCTGCTATTTTTATGGTCGCGTATGAAAGAGAAAACTCCTGAAGGGCTGTTTCTTGGTCTATTTTTGATATTTGTATTCGGATTGCGGTTTGTACATGAGTTCTTTAAAGAGGATCAGGTAGCCTGGGAAGGTGATATTCCACTGAATATGGGGCAGTGGCTTAGCATTCCATTAGTGCTAATTGGTTTGTTCCTACTATTTGTGGTTGTACCCCGCAATCGAAAAACCTCCGACGAAGCAGTAAATAGTCAAGTCTAAATTCATCGGGCCGATTTTGCGCGGGGAATATATAGGTTCAGCTCCTCTCCCACCCGCACAATATGGTCTGATTTACCGTTCCAGTCCTGAATATCTTTTACCGAGCAGCCGTAGCGGCGAGCGATGCTGATCAGCGTATTTCCCCGTCGTACCTGATAAACCAGTTTGGTAAGATTTGTAGTCTCGGGTACAATCGGCTTCTTCTTGCGCGAAACTTGGGCAGTACGCTCTACTTCTGCTGCATAATCGGGAGCATTGAGTAAATAGTAACGTTGCTGTTCAAACCGGGATACCTTATCTAACGGAAGCACCAGCCGATAACCTCCTTTCCGAAACGGGACTCGATCCTTTACCAGCGCCGGATTCAAAAGTCTCAGCTCATCCATGGTTACGGAAGTGGCTACAGCAATATCCTGTAATGGCACTTCTTGGTAGAGTCGAACTGTGTCTACCGCACTAAATGATAATTGAGGATACTCTGGTCGTAGATTATGTTCGGCGGAAAAGGTATTCAAATACACCAACGCCATAAAAGCCTGAACGTTATTTCGGGTTTCCCTGGTTAGGTAACGATTCACTCGCCAGAAATTACGACTGCCACCGGAACGAACAATCGCTTTATTCAGGTTGCCCGGCCCACAATTGTAGGCTGCAATCGCTAACAACCAATCACCGTACACTTCGTAAAGTCGCTTCAGATAGCTAATGGCCGCATCGGTAGCTGCGTAAGGGTCAAGCCGCTCATCAACTACTGAATTAATCTCTAGCCCAAAACTGCGACCGGTAGCCGGACGGAATTGCCAAAGCCCAACCGCAGACATAGAAGAATAGGCTTCAGTATGCATAGCCGACTCTACCATTACCAGATGTTTTAATTCATCAGGTAACTGCTTTTCGGCCAGCACCTGCTCAATATAGGGATAGTAAAGTCGTTTTTTCCCTAGCATACGTTGAGTAAGATTTCGTTGGCGAGCCGCGTATACATCAATATATACTTTTACCTGATGATTGTATACCAGCGGTACTTCGGAGGTAATAAGCCGAAAGCGCTTACGGTAAATGGAGTCAGGATAATCTACTGTTTCATTCTCAACAAAACCGTAGGGATTGGGCAGTTGATCGGTCGAATAGCCGAAAAGATTCTTGACTTTATTATCTAAATCCAGTGGAGTAAAAGCGGGGGTAGTAATCTCTGCTAAAGGTGAAGTAGGATATACAAATAGAGTCGCCAATTGATCTTCCTGAAATGCGTACTGATTCTTTCGATCTAGCTTCAATGAAGCTTGCAATTCATATTGAACATCAACGATTTTAACTTCGGGTGGAGATGGTCGCAATAGATTATTTACTGTCGAGAACAGAATAAAGTCCTTATTACAACCAGCCAGAATTAGGGAAATAGTTAAAAAAATAAGCGAACACTTCACCTTCATAGCTACTCATAATAAGCCCTCATTTTACGCAATTGTTTGAGAAGAATCAATTCAATGGACAGGTGAAAATGGAGAATTGACAATGAGCGATGAATGAAAATTGATGTCTGGTGATGAAATTTCGAGCATTATCAACCGCCTGAGGGTTGCTATCCACTTTCCATTATCCATTTTCCACTATTCAATATTCACCATTGGCAGCGTAGGCTTCTAACTGCTGTTGCATCTTCAGGATGCGGTCTTCTACCGATTCGGAACTGATCTTTTCGCGTAATCGGTCTACCATGAGCGGAAAGGCAAAGGGAGTGGGATACGGTGGCTGCCGGATTAAAAAGTGTTGTTGGTTAATTTTTTCCAGCGTATCGGCTAACTGAGTATGTTCGATTTGTTGATACAGTGCTTCGTCCAATGCCTGCCCTAGCAGCCGATTGTCCGCATCGTATTCTTTAAACACATCGTAGATGATTTGGGCCGAAGCCTGTAAATGACGGTTACCAATAGGTTTTCCGGGGTAGCCCTGAAAAACCAATCCGGCAATAGCCGCTATTTCCCGAAAGCGGCGACGAGCCATTTCGGTGCTGTTTACACTCGCCAATATGTCTTCAATCAGATGATCGGTGCCAAACAAATCCAGCTCCAACGCTTCCTCCAGCGGAATATCTTGATCAGAGAGCAGTTCGAAGCCATAGTCGTTCATAGCAACGGAAAACGAAATAGGTTGCACCTGACTAATCCGCCAAGCTACCAGAGCCGAAAGTATTTCGTGAACCGCTCGTCCGGCAAACGGATAAAAGAATAGATGATAACCTTCGCGGGTTTTCAGTCGCTCAATCAGAAAATGCTGCTGATCGGGTAGCGCCGACCAATCCTGCTGTAATTCCAGCAATGGTTCTAATGCGACAAGTTCTGGTTCAGTATATTCTCCCTGTAAATAATGGTCTAGTTTTAGCCGAATTAAACCGGATAAATGAGATGAAAGTGGCATTCTTCCTCCCGTCCAGCGGGGAATTACTCCATCCTTCCCCCTAGCCTTTCGCACTAGTACTGTCATATCTTTGATCCGCTCTAGTTTGAGATTACGACCTGCAAACCAGAAGTTATCGCCTTTATTCAGGCGAGAGATGAAGCTTTCCTCAATTGCACCGATATAGCCGCCCCCTACGTATTTCACTTTCAGTACCGGATCGCTTACAATGGTACCGATTGATAGGCGATGCCGAAGTGCCGTCCGACGGTTGTTTACTTTATAGACTCCATCTTCTACTTCTACTTTGGAAAATTCGTCGTACTGTCCCAGACTTTCTCCCCCCGAGGTTATAAAGCGCAAGGCCCATTCCCACTCTTCTTGAGTCAGATCTCGATAAGCGTAGGTAGTTGTAATTTCCGAGTAAAGCTCGTCAGCCTTAAACCCTTCTCCAACTGCTAAAGTCACTAAATACTGCACCAGCACATCATAGGACCGCTCTAATGGCTTTCGCGACTCCACCACTCCCTTTTTCACACCTTCCTGAATTGCGGCAGCTTCGATTAGTTCTAGAGCATGAGTCGGCAAAAAGTAGATACGGCTGGTTGCTCCCGGTCGGTGACCACTCCGCCCGGCCCGTTGCAAGAACCGGGAAATGCCTTTGGGGCTGCCCACTTGAATAACCGTTTCTACCGGACGGAAATCCACTCCTAAATCCAGACTAGAGGTGCATACCACCAGTTTTAAGATGCCTCCGTGCAGCGCTTCTTCTACCCAGGTTCTCACCTGAGGATCAAGGGAGCCGTGATGCATGGCCATTTGTCCGGCCAGGTCAGGTACTTTGGTTAGCAATGTCTGGTACCATATTTCCGTCTGTGCTCGGGTATTGGTGAATAGTAAGGTAGCCCGACTTTGCTCAATGATAGGAAGGACTTTAAGAAGCATCCGGATACCTAGGTGACCGGTCCAAGGAAACTTTTCCATTTCATCCGGTACAATAGACTTTATCTCAATATCCTTTTTAATATCAGCCCTAATAATGCGTCCCTCAGCATTTGAAGGTTTGCCCAAGAGCACATCACGAGCCTGCTCCAGATTACAGATGGTAGCCGACACCCCCCAGGTCTTGAGTTCAGGCTGTAATGCCCGTAAGCGAGACAGCACCAGCTCCATCTGCACCCCACGTTTACTACCCAGCAGTTCGTGCCATTCATCTACAATCACACACTTGAGTTGCTTAAAGTGCCGACTGGATTGCTTCTGAGCCAACAGCAAATGCATACTTTCTGGAGTGGTAATTAAGCACTCCGGCATTTTCTTCAGTTGCTTCTGTCGTTCGCTAGAGGAAGTATCGCCACTCCGTACGGCAATTCGCCAAGGTATATGCATGCCTTCCGCCGCTCGCTCCATCGCCAAGTGAATATCTTTGGCTAAGGCTTTTAGCGGAGTAATCCAGATAATCTGCAATCTGTTGTTTGATCGTTCGGTGTAGTCATTCGGGTATTGACGAATGAATTCCAGTAAGCAGGGAATCCACAGGGCGTAGGTTTTTCCACTACCGGTTGGAGCGTTTAACAGTCCACTTTCACCCTTGAGATAAGCCTTCCACATCTCCTGCTGAAAAGCGAAAGGTATCCAGCCCTGCTGCTGAAACCAGGCGAGGCCCGGACTGAGTTCGGTATGCTGCGTAGCGGCCATTGCTTTGGTTCAACCCGCTACCGCTAGCTTTGTTCCATCCGCTCAGCCAACTCCAGCCACCGATCAGTTTTGGTATTAATCTCCTCAGTTACCTGCTGTATTTGCTGGGAGGTTTCAGTCAGGGCTTGATGATCGGGTTGAGTTGTCGAGGAGAGTTCGGCAAGCTGTGTGGTTAAGTTCTCTTTGGTTTCCTCTAGTTGAGTAATCTCTTGCTCCAGTTGCTCATACTCTCGCTTTTCGCGGTAGCTGGGTTTACGGCTTTTCGTATTTTCTGTTTTTGCGGGAGAATTCTTCTCCTTAGGAAGTGATTGAGAATCAGTCTTTTTGCGACTGTCTGGAGTAGAACTATCCGACTTGATGCTGCGATAATCGGTGTAGTTGCCGGGGAAATCGCGGATCAGTCCGCTATCTTGATGAAACACAAACAGGTGATCTACCAGCCGATCCATGAAGTAACGGTCGTGGGTCACCAGAATTAAACAGCCGTCAAACTGTAGCAAAAAGTCTTCTAGGATATTCAGGGTAATTAGATCCAGATCGTTGGTTGGCTCATCCAGAATAAGAAAATTCGGGTTTTGCATCAGCACCCGCAGTAGTTGGAGTCGGCGTTTTTCGCCTCCGCTTAGGTCTTGCACCCGCTGGTAGTGCATATCGGTTGGAAACTGGAAGCGCTGTAGCAACTGAGAAGCAGTAATCACCTGCCCTCTGCCAATATCAATTACTTCAGCCACTTCTTTTACCACATCAATCATACGTTGATCGTCGGAAAAAGTAATTTCCTGCTGAGTGTAATAGCCAAAAGCAGTAGTGCTACCCAGTTCTATGGTTCCTTTCTCCGGTTCCAGTTGCTGGGTAATAAGATTAAGAAAGGTAGTTTTGCCCGATCCGTTTGGCCCAATAATTCCTACCCGATCTTTCCGGCGGAACACGTAGGAAAAATCTTCAATGATCGATTTTCCGTCGTACGACTTCCTCAGATGCTCGATTTCCAGAATTTTTTTTCCTTGCCTTCGTCCCTGCATACTTAGTTCCGTCGTGGCTTGATCTACCTTCTGACTGGCCTGATCCTGTAAATCGTAAAAGGCTTCAACCCGGTATTTGGCTTTGGTGCCCCTAGCTTTGGGTTGGCGACGCATCCAATCCAGCTCTTTGCGTAGCAAGTTCTGGGCTTTATCCACCGAGGCCTGTTGCTGAGCAATACGTTCGGCTTTCTTCTCTAGAAAGTAGGCATAGTTCCCCTGATAGCGAAATATCTGCCCTTGATCCAATTCAATAATCTGATTGGTAACCCGCTCCAGAAAGTAGCGGTCGTGCGTTACTAGCAGCAGTGCCATATTCTGAGCAGAAAGATAATTCTCCAGCCATTCAATAGTGGCCAGATCTAAGTGGTTGGTAGGCTCGTCCAAAATTAGCAAATCCGGTTTCTCAATTAAGGCCTTGGCCAAAGCCACTCGTTTTCGTTGCCCACCCGATAGTCGAGCTACGGGCTGATCCAGATCGTAGATACCGAGCTGGCCTAAAATCTGCTCGATCTGGCTTTCATAATCCCAGGCGTGGCGGCTATCAATCTGTTGAATAAGGTCGGCTAACTGTTCATTGGCCGGATTATGGTGCAATAACCGTCGGTATTCTTTGAGCAGCGCCAATGTTGGATCATTACTATCGTAAATAAAAGAAATGATAGTATCAGCCGAACCGAATTGCGGTTGTTGTTCGGCGTAGGCCATCTGTACTCCTTGGGAAAGTACTACCTCTCCGCTATCGGCAACTTCATGTCCGGCAATTATTTTCATCAATGTAGACTTACCGGAGCCGTTAATCCCTACCAAGGCTATCTTCTGTCCCTGTTCAATACCGAATGAAATATCCTGAAACAAAAATTTTTCTCGGCCTTCAGTCGTAAGATAATGTTTGCTGAGCGACTCAACAGATAAGTAGATCATACATCAAAGGTAAAGGAAAGTGCAAAAAAAAAGTGAACCTAAGAGGCTCACTTTTTTCACTACTAATACAACAACCTAAAACTACTCAATCAAAATTTTTATATAAATCGGAAATAAATTCCTTCTATATTCTCTTGTTCTTACAGTAAACACGAAATAGGATAGTAAATGTTTCAAAAAAATGTTAACAATTTTATCACAAATGTTAAACACGTCATTTTTAGTCATGAACTTTGGCCGCAGCGTATACCCGAGAAGGTTTAAAAAACTGCATTATTCCGTAAGTAGCTAAAAATCCAGAAGCCACCCCTTCAATAACGATTGTACAGGCAACTAGGAAGGGATTTAGAAAACTTCCGAAAGGCTCCTGAGTCTTAATTAGCTCCATAAACTCCGGCGAAACTACAGTAACGTAAAAAACCACCATGATCGCAAAACTCAGCGTTCCCACCACGGTAGTCAAAATTCCTAGCCCCAATCCTTTCAAATAAGGTAATGCTCCATTTTTCTTTTTCTTGTAGTCCTAGATAGACATCAACACAAAGCTTATCAGGATAAGAAGGTTTAGCGCTCTAAGTTCCAGATTGTGCTCTAGTCCAAAGGCTTTCATAAGAAAGAAAAACCCAGCTAGGCCCAGAGCCATTAATATTCCGTACCGTACACTCAGCTTCTCAATAGCATTGCTAGTCATCTCAGGGTTCATATCTTTCTAATAATTGGTTTGGTCTAAGAACCTGACAGACCATTATTTTGTTTAATTTTTATCATAAAAGTATTAGACAAATAATCGTTCATTTATTCAATTCTATATTTCTTCAGTAAACTGTGGTAGTCGGCTTATACGGAATCAAATTTGCTAATAGATTTTAAAGCAATATTGAGGAACCAATTTGTTTAGTAAATTTGAGAAAATAAACAGGTGTTATGAGTGCAAGATTGATGAAGCGGAACCTACTGATTTTCATGATTACGGGAGCTGTACTACTGGGTTCATGTCACAGTAGTAAACCCCGAAAACAACCAAAACGAGGCCCAATTCCCTGTCCGGTGAAAGATTGCTAATATTACCTATGCCAAACGATATTGTTATTGCTATTGATGGCTACTCCGGCTGCGGAAAAAGTTCAACGGCCAAAGCCGTAGCTCATGCTTTAGATTATACCTATATCGATTCCGGAGCTATGTACCGGGCCGTAACGCTATATTTACTACGAGATAAAATCAGCTTCTCGGATATTGAGGCGGTAGTAGCTGCGCTAGAGCAGATGCAAATTACCTTTAAGATGAAAATGGAAGCTGAATTACCGCTGTACGAAACCTACCTAAACGGTGAAAACGTTGAACGGGAGATCAGGAGCATGGATATATCGGACAGCGTGAGTGAAGTTAGTGCTATTCCTCAGGTACGCCAAGCAATGGTAGGCTTACAACGGAACATGGGCGCAAATAAACGTGTTGTAATGGATGGACGCGATATTGGCACTAATGTATTTCCGAATGCCGAAGTAAAAGTTTTTATGACGGCTGACTTGTATGTGAGAGCCAGCCGAAGGCAAAAGGAGTTGAAAGAAAGAGGAGTATCGGTAGCGGTATCGGAAATTGTAGAGAATTTAGCGGAGCGCGATCAAATCGATAGCACCCGCAAGGAAAATCCACTAGTGAAAGCCGAAGATGCGGTAGTGATCGATACTACAGATTTGGAGTTTAATAAGCAGGTGCAGCGGGTAGTAGATATAGCACGGGAAGCGATGCAAGCGCCCTAATAACATAAACACACTATGAAAGTAACTATAGATAAAAATTCAGGATACTGCTTTGGGGTTGAGTTTGCCATTCAGATGGCCGAAGATGAAATGGCTGAATCCCAGAATCTTTACTGCTTAGGAGATATTGTTCATAACGACATGGAGGTAAAGCGATTACACGAGAAAGGCCTCCGCATTATTTCCCGTAATGACTTGGCGAACCTTCGCGACTGTAAAGTGCTTATTCGTGCCCACGGCGAACCACCGGAAACCTACCAAGTTGCCCTAAAAAATAATATCGAGCTCATTGACGCGTCCTGCCCAGTAGTGCTGAAACTGCAAAATAGGGTGAAAAACGCATTTGATACTATGGAAAAGGTAGATGGGCAGATTGTAATCTACGGAAAACCCGGTCATGCCGAAGTAATTGGGCTTACTGGACAGACCCGGGGTCAAGCGATTATTGTCATGCACGATGAAGACCTAGAGAAGATTGACTACACCAAGCCAGTTACTTTATTTAGTCAGACCACCAAAAGCACTCAGGGCTTTTATCGTATGAAGGCAATGATTGAAGAGCGCCTGAAAGCCGCCAATAGTGAAAATGGTGAACTAGAAACTGTGGATTTTAATGCGAACGACAGCATTTGTCGCCAGGTATCGAACCGGGAACCACAGCTTCGTAAATTTTCGGAAGAACAAGATGTGATAATCTTCGTGAGTAGCAAAAAAAGTTCTAATGGTAAAGCTCTGTTCAGTGTGTGCCAAGAAACCAACGAACGAAGCCACTTCATTGCCAACGAAGAAGAACTACAGCCCGAATGGTTTGAAGGCGTAGCAACCGTAGGTGTTTGCGGTGCCACTTCTACTCCCATGTGGCTGATGGAGCAGGTGGCCAATGGCATTCGTAATCTAGAAAGCAAATTGGCTGAAATATCATAACTACTTTTCAAGGTTATAAGCTAGGCTTCACTCATTCTAGCTGTGAAACCTTTTGTGCAATTTCAATAGCCATTTCCTCTCTTTCCTTATTTACGTCTTGGTATTTAGCCAGCAGCTTTTCCAGCATACTGCGGAATAGCCCTGGTTTTTGTTGCGATAACTCCTGCTTCTCTTCAGGATCATTTACTACATCGTACATAACAAACTGCGTTGGCTGAGTAAAAGCTTCACTTTGTAATCCTCGGAGTACATAGTTACCATCTCGAATGGCTACAACTGGATCACTCCCTCTAGGTTTGCGTTGGCTTCCATCCAATCGGCGGTTGTACCCACCCCCTATTATTTCATACTCAGCTGGGTCTTCAAACTGCCAGTAAAGTGGGCTCTCTCGCTCAATTGGTACCCCTTCTAACAAATGAGCCAGTATGCTGCTGCCATCCAGTGCTCGATCAGTAGGCAAAGGCTGGCTGACTAGCTCACAAAAAGTAGGCAAAATATCTAATGTACTGTTAGGCTCATTAGAAACTCCAGGAACAATCCAACCTGGCCATCGAACTAAGCCCGGTACTCGGATACCCCCTTCGTACAACTGATATTTTTGCCCAAATAAAGGATATGAAGTACCGTAACAAAAATAGGTCGCTTCCCATCTTTGGAGTACATCAGGGCCATTATCGCTAGAAAAAAACAGTAAGGTACTTTCGTCAAGTCCAAGAGAATCTAAAGCAGCTAGCAAGTCGCCAATAGCTGCGTCCAGATGCGTAATGTTACCGTAGTAGGCATCCTTGCGGGCGTTCCCAGTATCGTACCGATCTACGTACTTATCCGCTGCTAGTACCCGGATATGTACCGCATCGTAGGGTAAATAAAGAAAAAATGGACGGGAAGCATCGCGCTCATTGTTTAGCCAATCTACCGCAGCCTCTGTAATTATGTCACTTGTATAGCCTCGGATAGATCCTAGGGGCTCACCATCTATATTAAAAAAGTCACCAGGGTGTTTTTGAGTATTAGTTTTTAGTAATCGGGTAAAATGTGGGTTTTCCTTGCTGACCATACCCGCTTCAAAACCCTGTTGCTTAGGAAATGAGCCTGTCCACCCAGCCCAACTCTCCTTCTTTTCCCAGTCAGCTCCGTTCAAATGCCATTTCCCGAAAATTGCCGTTTGGTAACCAGCTTGTTGTAACACTTCGGCAATGGTAAGTTCTTTTCCGGGTAGAAAGATTTGATCATCATCTTTAGTATCCCGGATATACAGATTGATATTGTGTCAGGTGGGAGTTCGCCCCGTCAGAAGGCCTGCCCGAGATGGAGAGCAAACCGGAGATGCCGAATAGTGGTGCCGAAACACTAGGCTTTCCTGAGCCAGCTTAGCTAAGTTGGGAGTACGCACATGAGGATTACTAAATTCAGTGATGCCCGAAAGTCCCAAGTTCACATCCCCGTAGCCCAAGTCATCTACCAGTATGTAAATAATGTTAGGATGATTTCCAGAAACCTGCCCAACGGCTATATGAGCAATACTAGAAAGTAACCCAAATAATAATAGGATAACTGAAAAGATACTAGACATAAGTAATTACAGTTGTTGTAAGTGAATCTCTCAAAAGAATTCTATGAAAAGATACGCTAATTTCTAGCAATTACTTTTAGTGAAAGACATGTTCGTTCTGAAAAATAATACTTTTTGTGAATCCTTACCGCTCTCTATATTTGTTGACCTTCATTGGACTAGTAATAATCAGTACATACTTCTTTGGTATGTCTTCTAACTCAAACCGTCTTCCAGAAGACGCTGTAATTGACCACATTGTAGTAGAAAAGAGCCAGCGGCAGATGCACGTATATTTCGGTGACTCTTTACTGAAGACCTACCCCATTGCGTTGGGCTTTAGTCCGGTAGGGCATAAAGAGGTAGAGGGAGACGGAAAAACTCCCGAGGGATTGTACTATATTGACAGCAAGAATCCCAACAGTGCCTATCATCTCAATTTAGGTGTTTCCTACCCTAATGAACAAGATCGGACTCATGCTGAAGCCTTAGGTCAATCGCCAGGAGGCGATATCAAAATTCATGGGCTAAAAAATGGAGTAGGTTTCATTGGGTCAGCTCATCGCCAGCAAGACTGGATAGCGGGCTGCATTGCCGTTACTAACGAAGAAATGGAAGAACTTTACCGCAGTGTAGCTATCGGTACCCCCATTGAGATAAAACCTTGAGACACTAAAACATCGCTCTGTCGGGCAACTGGTATTAGCTGATTCTTTTTTGTTAACTTTAAAGCTTATTTATTCGTAAGCAACGTATGACTTTTGAAGAAATACACGCCCGCATTCTAACCTATCAGCGAGAGGGCAAAAAACTATTTACTAGCTCCTCTTTCCAGTCGCATAGCTTGGTACTCCTCCATATGCTTTCCCGTATTGATCGTAGCATTCCGGTTTATTTTCTCAATACTGGTTATCACTTTCCTGAAACCGTAGCGTTTGTGGATGAAGTTACAGAACGATTCGGTCTCAACACTGTTCGTTTGAACCCGATTGTCCCGAAACACCAGCAACGTGATGCCGGAGGTAATTTACTGTTCACTTCTGACCCGGATTATTGCTGCTTCTTGAACAAAACTCAGCCGATGGAAGAGGTTCTACGGAACTACGATGTATGGATCAATGGAGTACGGGCTGATCAGAGCTTAGTCCGTAAAGCTATGAAAGTGGAGCAACCTGCCCCACATAATGTTTTGCGTTTTCATCCTATGCTAGACTGGTCTATCCAAGAAATTTTCGCCTACCTGCGCGAGTATGACCTACCCCGTCACCCACTCGATGCCAAGGGTTATTCGAGCATTGGCTGTGAACCTTGTACCAAGAAGCCTGATCCTGAAATGCATGAACGGGAAGCTCGCTGGTACGGCATGAACAAAGTAGAGTGTGGATTGAATACCGACTTAGCCCAATCATCATAAGCTTATGACTATTTTAATTACCGGTGGGGCAGGTTACATTGGAACCCAGCTTGTGGCTGAATTGGTGAAAGATCATTCGGTATCGCGTATTATCATTTACGATAACCTGTCACGGGATAATTACAATGCCTTTCTGGGCCACTCACTCTATAAGCGCACTGATAATACGTTGAAAATTGAGTTTGTTTCCGGAGAACTACTAGATACCCGAAAACTGCGATCCGTTGTGCAAGAAGCTGATATAGTATACCATTTGGCAGCTAAAGTGGTTACTCCATTTGCTACTACGGACGGACATGCCTACGAACAGACGAACCACTGGGGCACTGCTGAGTTGGTGTACGCCATTGAAGAATCTCCGCGAGTAAAAAAACTGATTTACGTGAGCAGCACCTCAGTTTACGGTTCAGCTCACGCTGGGGAAGATACCGTTCCGAATCCACAGACCATTTACGGTATTTCTAAATTACGAGGCGAAGAGCATGTGCAACGGCTATTCTCGAAATTACCGACCTACATTATTCGGTGCGGAAATGTATACGGTTATAACAAAAGCCTACGCTTCGATGCGGTAATCAATCGGTTTATGTTTGAGGCAAATTTTCGGCGAAGAGTATCTATTCACGGTGATGGAAAACAGCGACGGGCTTTTATTAGTGTACAGCTAGCCGGGGAGACTTTAGTGAAACTGCTTAACGCTGATATGCCCTCTGATACCTATAATCTGGTAGATAAAAATTTTCAGATCCTCGATATCATAGACGTAGTGAAGGCTATTTACTTTGACTTAGAATTTATCTTTGTTAACCGGCACTTAGGGCTGCGGGAATTATCGGTAGATACAGATTTAAAAATCTTCAGCCATATACCCCGTTGGGAAGAACGTTCCTTGCTAGATGAAATGGAGGAGTTTAAAACGCGGTTTTCTTTTTGATAAGTGTATTCAAGTGTTCATGTATTCAAGTTGATTTCTTATCAAAAACATGAACACTTGAATACGTGAATACCATGTGCTTAACAATACTCGTCAAACACATCTAGTAAGTGCTCGGCGATCATCTCGGCGGAACGGCCTTCAATGTGGTGGCGCTCTACAAAATGCACTAATTCTCCATCTTTAAACAAAGCAATAGAAGGTGAAGAAGGCGGGTAGGGAAGCGTATACTCCCGAGCCTTAGCTACCGCTTCCTGATCAACTCCGGCAAATACAGTAGTTAACTGGTCGGGCTTCTTCTCAGAGTGATGTACAGCTAGTTTCACTCCCGGACGAGCGGCACCAGCAGCACATCCACATACGGAGTTAATAACCATTAACGAGGTACCCTCGTGATTATCTAAATGATTTACAACTTCTTCAGCGGTAGTCAGTTCAGCAAATCCGGCTGAAGTCAAATCGGTGCGCATTGGCGCCACTAATTCTGCAGGATACATATGTATTTAATTTATTTTGTGATAATATTTATGCTCTATTGTTCAATTGCTAAAAGGCTGATGGTCATTTGTCAATAAACTCGGAATCCGGACTTCCAACTTTGCGCTTCCCTCTTTCAACTTCTACATAAACCCTAGTTCGAGTTTGGCGGCTTCAGACATCATGTCTTGGGTGTACGGAGGATCAAACGTCAGTTCAATGTTTACTTCATTTACTCCTTCAATGGCTTTTATTTTGCCCTCCACTTCAGCCGGTATAGCTTCGGCAGAAGGACAAGCCGGTGAGGTTAACGTCATCAAAACGTAGACGTTGTTCACCGGATAAATATTGATTTCATAAATCAGCCCTAATTCGTATACATCTACCGGTATTTCCGGATCGTATACGGATTTAATGGCCGATACGATTTTCTCTCGTAATTCCTTGGTATTTGTTGTAGCTGTCTCGCTCATAATTTACTTCTCTTCTGATTTCGTAACTGCCTGCTGTTCCTTGCTTACTAGCGCAAACAATTTCATTTGCTTAATCATCGCCGCAAAGCCGTTAGAACGCTGGGTGCCGATGAAGCGGTTCATCCCAATTTTATCAATAAAATACAGATCGGCATCTACAATCTCACTAGGAGTTTGATCCTGAAATACTCGCACCAACAGACTCACTAACCCTTTAGTAATCGCAGAGTTGCTATCCGCTTCAAAGTGCATCCGACTGTCTTCCATTGCTGGAATCAACCAAACCTTCGATTGGCACCCTTTTACTGTATTTTCATCTACTTTTTGAGATTCATCCAGTGCTGGCAATTTTTGACCCAATTCCATAATATAGAAATTAGTCATTTCCGGGTCACCATCCAGCAGAGCAAATTCTTCAATAATCTCGTCCTGTACTTCAGTAATTGATTGCGGCATAGGCTATCTCCTCATCATGGTTACTATACGGTTCAACCCCTCAACAAGTTGATCAATTTCCTCTTTGGTATTGTAGATAGCGAAGGAAGCGCGAATGGTTCCTTCTAGTCCAAAACGGTTCATCAGTGGCTCAGTACAGTGGTGTCCGGTGCGTACCGCAATACCGCGTGCATCTAGCATCTGACCAATGTCAAAATGAAAGATGTCATCAAAAACGAAAGAAACCACATTCATTTTTCGCTCGGCCGTACCAATAAAGCGGATACCCGGTACGTCAGCTAAACGCTCATGAGCGTAGGTTAACAAGCTTTCTTCGTGAGCCTGCATGGCCGATTTTCCTAGTTGGTTGATGTACTCAATGGCAGCTTTCAGCGCAACTACGTCGGCAATATTAGGAGTACCAGCCTCAAACTTATAAGGAATATCGTTGTAGGTGGTTTTCTCAAAGCTTACGCTTTTGATCATCTCTCCCCCACCTTGGTAGGGAGGCATCTTCTCCAGATGGCGGCGCTTACCGTACAGCACTCCTACTCCGGTAGGACCAAAAATTTTATGACCCGAGAAAACATAGAAGTCGCAATTCAATGCCTGTACATTAATATCCAGGTAAGCGGTAGATTGAGCTCCGTCGATCAGTACGCTAGCCCCGTGCTCATGGGCCAGATCAATAATCTCCTCTACCGGATTGATGGTTCCTAGCGAATTAGAAACGTATACTATGCTTACTAACTTAGTCTTATCAGAAAGTAATTTCTTGTATTCTTCTAGTATTATTTCACCTCGATCATTTACCGGGATCACTTTCAACAGTGCTCCTTTTTCTTCGCATAGCATCTGCCAGGGAACAATATTCGAATGGTGCTCCATGGCCGAGATGATGATTTCATCGCCCTCCTGTACATTCATCCTACCGAAAGTAGACGCTACCAGATTGATACCATCGGTAGTACCTTTAGTAAATACGATCTCTTCGGGTTCATTAGAATTGATGAACCGGTGGATAGCTTGACGGGTCTCTTCAAAAGCGGCAGTGGCTCGCTCAGCTAAAGTGTGGATGCCCCGATGAATGTTGGCGTTATCTTTCTCATAATAATGCGTAAGCGCATCAATTACCGACTGAGGTTTCTGGGTAGTAGCCGCGTTATCAAGATAAATCAGCGGACGGCAGTTTACCTCCTGGTGAAGAATCGGAAAATCTTGGCGAATCTGGTCTATATCAAATTGGGTAGCTGCTGCTACCGCGTTTTCGGTATTCATACCAAACGGTTAAATGTTATTTGTCTAAGCGAGTATCAATCACCTGCTCTATTTGCTGGCGAATGAAATCAAGCTCAATATTTTCTAAAACGTCTCCGGCAAAAGCTCGGAGCAGAATGGCCGTTGCCTGCTCCTTACTCATCCCTCGGGTACGTAGGTAAAACAGTTGTTCTTCATCTATCTGGCCGGTGGTAGCCCCGTGCGAGCACTTCACATCATCAGCCCAAATCTCTAATTGGGGTTTAGTATCAATGGAGGCATCATCAGTCAGCAGAATATTGGCGTTAGACTGAAAAGCATTGGTCTTTTGCGCATCCTGCCGCACATAAATTTTCCCATTGAATACACCTTTAGAATTATCATCCATGATACCTTTGTACAATTCGTTGCTGAACGAATTAGGCTTACGGTGATCTACGGCCGTGTGATTATCTACGTGCGACTTTTCATCTAGCATGTACAAGCCGTACATGTGAGATTCGCAATTTTCATCATCCAACACGATGTTCAGGTTATTCCGCAACATCGTCCCTTGTAAAGAAACCGTCACTGCCGTAAAGCGGCTATCCCGAGCCTGGTATACTTCAGTAGTTCCGGTATGATAAGCCTGGGCGCTTTCGGGCTGTAGTTTGGTATAATGCACCGAAGCATTAGGCTGTACCCAAATCTCACTCACAACGTTCTGATAACTAGCAGCACCCCCTACGGTGTAAAATGATTCTACCACCGAAAATTTACTTCCGGTTTCAGCCACATACAGATTTCGGGGAGAGGCGACACTCACTCCAGTCGAAGTATCACTGATGAAATAGGTGAGTATGGGTGTTTCTACTAAAACATTTTTCGGAACATGAACCATCACCCCCTCCTGCGCAATAGATGTGTTCAGGGCGGCGAAGGAATCTGGATGAAATGAAGGCTGCTGAGAGAAATACTGATCAATTACTTGGCCATGCTTTTGGTAGGCCTCTGATAATGGAACAATGGTCACTTCTTCTAATGAGCTAATCACTTTGGATAGTGACGGCTGATACTCTCCATTGACAAAAACCAATTGGTTGGCCTGAACATCAGCAGGAATGACTGATGCGAGTAGTTCCTGCACCAAATCGGTATTAAATGAAGTATTGGCCAGATTAACTTCCGAAAATTCCCGCTCCAACGCTCGCCCAATCGGGGTATATTTATACTCTTCGTTCTTCTTAGAGGGAAATCCTAGTTTCTCAAAATCGCTCAGAGCAGCTCTCCTCCGCTGGTGCCAAGATGTTTCTCCCTGACCATTAATCGCAGCTTCCCGATCATTAAAATAGGTTATAAATGCTTCTTGTAAACTCATAAAATGGTGTGAATCTGATTAGGCTACTTTTCCCAAGCTTATGTTCTACTAGGTCATACTTGGGTACTACTATAAAATTACTATGCGGTAGCGTCTGCCGTCTCTTTAATCCAGTCGTACCCTTTTTCTTCCAGTTCCAGGGCCAAACCCTTATCACCGGACTTCACGATACGGCCATTGTACAGTACGTGCACAAAATCAGGAACGATGTATTCCAGCAATCGCTGGTAGTGGGTTACCACGATGGTAGCATTGTTTTCACTGCGTAATGCATTTACTCCACCGGCTACAATTCGGAGGGCATCAATATCCAGTCCCGAATCAGTTTCGTCCAGAATAGCCAGCGTTGGCTCTAACATCGCCATCTGAAAAATCTCATTCCGCTTCTTCTCTCCCCCAGAAAAGCCTTCATTAAGTGAACGGCTCAGCAAGGATTGGTCAATATCGACCAGCTTCATCTTTTCCTTCATCAGCTTCAGGAAGGAAACGGCATCCAGTGGGTCTTTCCCTTTGTGCTGACGTACTTGGTTTACAGCTGTTTTCAAAAAGTTAGTCGTACTCACCCCAGGAATCTCTACCGGATACTGAAAGGCCAGAAAAATACCCTCCCGAGCCCGTTCTTCCGGCTCCATCTCTAATAGGTCTTGTCTCTGATATTCTACCGAACCTTGGGTAACTTCAAAATCTTCGCGACCGGCCAGCACTGATGCTAGGGTGCTTTTTCCCGAACCGTTAGGCCCCATAATGGCGTGTACTTCGCCCGGCTTTACTTCTAGTTCAATTCCTTTTAGTATCTCTTTTTCTTCTACTCGAGCGTGTAAATCAGTTATTTTTAACATATGAAGAGTGTATTATAGCAACAAAATCAGAAGTGCATCCACATTGGATAACCCTTCTGATTTCGTAATGTTCAGTTTTAAAAATTTAGAAAAATTACCCTACGCTACCTTCTAACGTAAGTGCCAGAAGTTTTTGAGCTTCTACGGCAAACTCCATCGGAAGTTGGTTAAGCACCTCTTTGCAGTAGCCATTTACAATCAATGCTACCGCGTCTTCCTCATCGATGCCTCGTTGTAAACAGTAAAAAATCTGGTCTTCGCCGATCTTAGAAGTAGTAGCTTCGTGCTCAATCTGAGCGGTGCTGTTGTCAGACTCTATATAAGGAAACGTATGGGCTCCGCAGCGGTCTCCCATTAACAAGGAGTCGCACTGCGAGAAGTTACGCGCACCTTCGGCTCGTTTCATAACTTTCACTAGTCCTCGGTAACTATTTTGGCTTACTCCAGCCGATACACCTTTAGAAACGATTCGGCTACGGGTATTTTTACCAATATGAATCATCTTGGTACCAGTGTCGGCCTGCTGATGGTTATTGGTTACCGCTACCGAGTAGAACTCACCAATTGAATTATCGCCTTTCAAAATACAACTTGGATACTTCCAGGTTACGGCTGAACCAGTTTCTACCTGCGTCCAGGAAATTTTTGAACGCTCACCTGCACAGATACCCCGCTTGGTAACAAAATTATAGATACCACCCTTACCATCTTTATCACCGGGATACCAGTTCTGTACAGTAGAATATTTGATCTCAGCATCCTTAGCTGCGTACAATTCCACTACCGCTGCGTGTAACTGATTCTCGTCACGCATGGGAGCAGTGCAACCTTCCAGGTAGCGCACGTAGGAACCTTCTTCAGCAACAATCACGGTACGTTCAAACTGACCCGAGTTGGCCGCATTGATCCGGAAGTAAGTAGAAAGCTCCATTGGACAGCGTACCCCCTTGGGAATATAACAGAAAGAGCCGTCGCTAAACACCGCTGAATTAAGTGCAGCATAGTAATTATCTCCCGGAGGCACCACTGAACCAATGTACTTACGCACTAGCTCGGGATGCTCCTTCACTGCTTCACTAAAGGAGCAGAAGATTATACCTAACTTAGCCAACTTATCCTTGAAAGTGGTAGCCACCGATACGCTGTCAAATACTGCATCAACTGCCACTCCGGTAAGCCGCTTCTGCTCTTCTAGCGAAATACCCAATCTCTTAAAAGTATCTAGTAGTTCAGGATCTACTTCATCCAAGCTTTTGGGCTGGACTTTTTGCTTGGGGGCTGCGTAATAGATAATATCCTGATAATCAATTTCGGGAAAAGACACATTGTGCCAAGTAGGTTCTTTGAGGGTAAGCCAATGGTGGTAAGCTTTAAGCCTCCACTCCAGTAGCCACTCAGGCTCCTCCTTTTTGGCCGAAATGAAACGAATGGTATCTTCGTTTAATCCTTTGGGAGCCGATTCCTGCTCGATATTGGATTCAAAACCGTACTTGTAATCAGATTGGGTAAACTCCTCTAGGATCTGGTTGTCTTTACTCATTATGATTTTTGTTTAAATCTTTCCTAGATAACGTTGCACAGAGCGAAACGTTCCGAAAAAATAGGTGAAAACTTGTCGAAGTTTTCTCAAACCGACTTTTCATTATTTAGAACGAATTTAAACGAGAGGAGTTACAAAACCTACTACTAAAAAATTAAAATTTAATCACCCAGTTGAATATGACGGTTTAGGCTTTCTTCCAGTGAAATTAGGGTTTCAGTTCTGACAATACCTTCTATGCGTTGAATTTTATCGTGCAATACTTCCCGGAGGTGTTTAGTGTCACGGCAGTGGATTTTGATAAAGATACTGTAGTTGCCGGTGGTGTAATGAATTTTAACAACTTCGGGTACTTTTTTTAGTTCGTCTACTACAACACTATAAAGCGAGCTTTTCTCCAGATATATTCCTAAAAACGCAGTGATATCGTAACCTAACTTAGAGTAGTCCATATTCAGGGTTGTACCCTGCACAATACCCATCTCCTCCATTTTTCGCATTCGGACGTGCACCGTCCCTCCTGACACATAAACTTTTTTGGCTATTTCGGTGTAAGGGATTTTGGCATCTTCTGAAAGTAGGGCTAAGATTTTTAGATCAATGTTGTCAATTTCTAAATTTTTGCTCATTTTGGTGCTGAAAATTAGGTTATATCTAATGATTTCGCCGTTAAATTACGATGGATATAAATTTTTACCAAATTTATTAAATATTTTTTAAGTTAATAGAGAACTTATTAATTTAGCAATCATAAATCAACGACAAAGCTGCGAAGGCTTATACACTGTAGGGTGATGAAACTGGCAGCCATGCCCTCCCGTCTCGAGGGTGGAGACAACGGAATAAACTAGCTTATGTTGTTTCTGGAAAAGGTTATGAACTTTCATGACCTTTTTTTATTTCCCTTTCCCCTCCCGAAAACACACTTCCTTCTTTTTTGCTTGAAGATTTGCTAATTTACGACAAAAAAATTCGTTTAGATTAGTAAATCATCATAAACAGACTTATTAAATATGGAAGTCAAAACATCACCCTGGTTTCAGCATTACCCAGAGGGAGTTCCTCAAGAAATTGATTCTCACCAGTATGAATCTTTAGTTGACTTGCTGGAAACCTGCATAAAAGAGTACGGTCCTCTCTCTGCTTTTGAGTGTATGGGTGCCGCCATCACATTTGATGAACTAGATCAGCAGTCTCAAGACTTTGCAGCTTTTCTCCAAAAAGACTTAAAATTAGCCAAGGGATCGCGAGTGGCTATACAAATGCCGAACCTATTGCAATATCCAGTGGCTATGCTAGGTGCACTGCGCGCAGGTATGATCGTGGTAAATGTCAATCCTTTGTATACTGCCCGGGAAATGAAGCACCAGTTCAACGATTCAGGCGCCGATGCTATAGTGATTCTGGCTAACTTTGCCTATAATCTTGAGAAAATTCTTTCTGAAACTTCTATCAAACACGTGATCGTCACCGAAATTGGCGACCGCTTGGGTGGATTAAAGAAAACACTGGTGAATGCCGTAGTAAAGTACGTAAAGAAGATGGTACCCAGCTACAATTTGCCAACTGCCATTAAATTTAACGATGCCCTGAAACGGGGAAGCCAACGAACCTTTGAACGCGTAACTATGAAAGGAGAAGATACTGCTTTCTTGCAGTATACCGGGGGCACTACTGGAGTTTCTAAAGGAGCTGTACTTTCCCATACTAATCTGGTAGCCAACATGGAACAGATTTCTGCCTGGATGGCCATCGGATTGAATAAACGGTCAGAGACAATGATTACCGCCCTGCCGCTGTACCATATTTATGCCCTTACGGTGAACTGCCTGTCTATGATGAAAATTGGGGCTAAAAACGTACTGATTACCAACCCTCGGGACATGAAGGGTTTTATTAAGGAGTTGAAGAAGCATCCGTTCACGGTAATCACTGGAGTAAATACCTTATATAATGGTATGATGAACCATCCTGATTTTGATACGATAGATTTTTCACACCTGAAGATTACCAGTGCGGGTGGTATGGCGGTACAAAATGCCATTGCTGAGCGTTGGAAGAAGAAGACTAGTGTTCCAATCGCTGAGGGCTACGGATTAACTGAAACCTCTCCGGTACTGACCTCTAATATTCCGGTAGCGGGGCTGGAACGTATTGGTACCATAGGTATTCCTCTACCTAGCACTCAAATTATCATCATTGATGACGAAGGCAAAGAAGTAGCTACTGGTGAGCCGGGTGAAATTTACGCTAAAGGCCCCCAAGTAATGTCTGGCTACTGGAACCGCTCCGATGAAACCGATAAAGTATTTACCGAAGACGGCTGGTTTAAAACCGGCGATGTAGGGGTGATGGACGAAGAAGGTTTTACCCGAATAGTGGACCGTAAGAAGGAGATGATAAATGTTTCAGGATTTAATGTGTATCCTAACGAAATTGAGCACATTGTTTCCGGACATGAGAAAGTACTGGAAGTTGGCGCTATTGGTGTTCCCGATGAGCGATCAACCGAAGTGGTAAAAATCTGCGTGGTGAAGAAAGATCCTTCGCTTACTGAAGAGGAACTAAAGAGCTTCTGTAAAGAGAATATGACTGCCTACAAGGTACCTAAGTACATCGAGTTCCGCGATGAACTACCTAAGTCTAATGTAGGTAAAATTCTTAGAAGACTACTTAAAGAAAATCCCGTAGAAGAAAAAGCATAATCGGTTACCGATTATGCTTCTCCTCCACTATTATTGACCAAACCCAATGACTACCCGCCGGTTCTGTTTTCTTCCTTCAGGACTGGCGTTATTTGAAGCGGGCTGAGTAGATCCTTTGCCGTAAGTAATAATTCGTCTTTCTTCTATTCCCCGGTTTATTAGGTAGCGTTTTACTGCTTGAGCTCTTTCAATAGACAATTTCAAATTATAGTCTTTACCTCCTGAATCGTCGGCGTGCCCTACAACCTCGGTATAGAGGCTAGTGTTTTCTTTCAAAATATCAATGGACTCTTTCAAGTCTTCGTAACCAGCTGGCAGTAATTGGCTGGAGTTGAGGTTGAAGTAGATTGTATTGCTCTCAAATGTCTTCTCAGGAGCCGTACCTCCGCTGTTCTGCCGGTTACCTCCTTCAGTGTTAGACTTTTTGAATTCGTCTAGCAGTGCCTGTGTCTCCAACAACAAGGCCTGCGTCTCCGCATCCAATTCCATACCTGCTCCCGACTGACCATCTAAGGTAAGGCGAGTACCCGAACCATCGCTTACAATACGGCTGGCAAGTTCCTGCTCTCGCTCTTCCCGGCTAATTACCCGCGACTGATAAATATCAGCCGAACGACCGTAGCGGTTGCTGATAAAAAAGACCTGCTCGTTTTCCGAAATAGTCAGGTAGGCATCAAAACTTGATGAGTTAATGCCATCGCCTAGATTCTCCGGCTTACTCCAGTTGGTCCATGATGTATCCTGACGATAACTAACGAACAAATCGGCGTTACCATAGCCGGGGTGTCCGTTGCTGGAAAAGAAAAGTGTTTTCTTATCTTCCGACAGGAACGGCGATATTTCGTAGCCTTCGGTATTAATAACTTCGCCCAGGTGAATTAGCTCACTCCATTCGCCCGTAGAAGGATTTTTTTCGGTTATGTATAAATCCTCCATTCCCTGGGAGGTTTCTTTTTGAAGAGACACTACCGCCACATCTTCGCTGGGTAGCACGTATATGCCGTAAAAGTTACCAATTTTCTCCTCTAGCCCAGGGATTGAAATGTCATTAGGTTCGCGCCAGTCCTGCCCCGTATTAAAGCTAAAAGCCATGCCCGGTTTTTCTTCTTTTTCTGTCTGATAAGAATTGAGTAGGTAGACTGTATTACCAGTACGGCTGACCCCTACTACGGCATTATTATTCCGGTTATTCAGGTTTTCTAAATTGTTCTCTGGCTCGGTCCATGCACCAGAAGGCTGTTGTTTGCTGTACCATATATCCTGCCCGGAACGCATCCCTCCGGTGTTCTGAGCGTACAACGAGCGCACAAAATAGAGGGTACTGTCCGTAGCTGAGTACAATGGATACCCTTCTTCAGCAGTACTATTTACGGTATCATTCAGCGCTACGGGCTCAGAAAAGAAAACAGTCTGTCCGCAAACGGGCAAAGCCAAAAACGCTAAAGCACAGATTAGAAGATATGATATTCGTTTCATAAGTCAATTGCTTAAAATTACCACAGATATGGAGCTACTTGCCGGGTGTTGAATAGTGTTAAACCCAACGCAACTTCGTGAATACCTGCCTCCATATTATTGATTCCTGATAAACCATAATCGTAGGAATAGCTGATGTTAAAGGTATTGTTGATGGACACGCCAGCCATACCAGCTACGGTATTATTATTCCGGTAAGATGCTCCAAACCAGAATAAATCCTGCACTTTCAGGCGGGCTCCTACATCGTAGGTGAGAGGATTAGCTCCATCGGTAGCGACAAAGGCCCCTGGCATCAGCATCAAAGTTTCTGATAGATTGAGGCGGAAACCAAGCATCCCGAAATGAGTAAGCTGTTGCTGAGCAGAAATTTCGCTATCGTTGTACAGGTTATTCTGAAAAATACGAGCGGCTGAATAACCTACGTAGAATAAATCATTGTACAGAAACAATCCCGCATTTACATCGAAATCGGTGGTTTGCCTTTGCTGATTGCCGTAGGCGATGAACGTAGGATCGTTAGGGTCGATCACGGTCACCTGAGAAACATCAATCCGTTGGTTATTGATACCTGCCGAAACACCTAACGAGAGCCGCAATTTTTCACCTACTAAAAGGTGAGAAGCATAAGAAAGAAATCCAGAAGTTTGAGCAAATATACCTTGTGAGTCGCTAATAACGTAACCGCCCACTCCGTGTTTTACCCGACTCGGGCTGTATCCCTGCGGTCCATCGAGTTGATCGTACAAGGATGGATTACTGATTCGAAGTGCATTGTTGCGGTAGCTGGCTTGGGATTGATTAGATCTTAGCGGAGAGTGAATGCTTAGATAATAGGTTTCTGGTGCACCATCCACCCCCGACCACTGCTGACGGTAGCCAATCTTTACATCCATAAACCCTTCAATACCGGTAGTAGCCGGATTGATGGCCATCGGATTATTAAAATATTGAGTAAGGCGAAACAGCTGCTGCCCTGAACTACTGGCGACGGGCAGCATATTGGCGGCAAAAAAGGCCAGAATAAATAGTATGTAAAGCTTTTTCATCATCGTAACAAGGTTACTGTTCCAGTATATTCTTTAGCTCCAGGATCAGCCAGAACGGTATAGTAATACGTACCCACCGGAAGGTTATTTCCCTCGTAAGTTCCGTCCCAGTTATTTTGATAGTTGGCACTTTCAAACACCGTTTGCCCATAACGATTATACACTCTCAGCTGTATTCTCGTAAAAATCACAGCATTGGGAAATTCCCACTGATCGTTAATATTATCCTCATTCGGAGTGAAAGCCGAGGGAATCTCCGGATCTACATCCGAACAATCGCGAACCGTAATGGCAATAGTATCCTGTACACTATCTAATCCTTCAGCCCCTCCAACCCAAATAATATAGTTGGTAGACTCTATCGGAGAGACGATAATAGCCGTTCCGTTTACAGCAGAATTAATCCGACAGTCCTCTCGGTCGCAGGACCAGGAATAGGTGAATGGTTCGTCGCCAGTGAGTACTTCCACGGTAAGTTCGGTTGTTTCGCCGGGGCAGATCGTCACTGAGTCGGTTACTGAGATAGTAAGTCCGGGTACAATAGTAAGCTCTACCATGGCACTGTTTTCCGCCAGCTCGGCTCCATCAAAAGCATTCCAACTAAAAGTATCCTCTCCTACGTAATCAGGGTTTGGCCGGTACTGAAGTTGGCTGATATTTTCTGCATTAAGGAAGAATCCTCCGACTCGAGAATCAATCTCATCTGCCTTAATGGTATCATCGCCCATAGACAAAACTCCCTGGGTAGGGAGAGAGACAATTCGTAAGCTACTGAACTGTCCTTCGTTGGGAAAATCATCTGGATCATTGTAATTACCAAGAAAGTCCTCCAGAGAAAAGATTAATGAGTCGCTCTGTACAACTTTCTTTTGAAAGTCGGAAAGTAGAGGGCGAGCGTTTTCAATGATCTGGACAGTTCGGGTGAGTATATTACTGGGTGTATCATCATTGAAAACTTGTAAAAGTATTCGTCGGTTGGGTTGTCCTTCGTTGGCACTGTAGCGAAAGCGTAGCGAACGGATTATAGTTTGATAGATGGCTAAAGAGTTTTTTCCGGTCACTTCCAGAATACCGTTTCCATCATCCCAACTAACCGATTGCTCTGCCGAAACATCTACCAGAATTGTATCTAAAGCCGCATTGTAGCTAGTCTCAAACGCTACCGTTAGGCGAGTCAGACTATCACTGTCTACATCTGAAAGTAGTACCGTAGAATGAATGGGTATTTCCCCACTTCTCAGCACATAATTCAGAATTTCGGGCTCGGAAGTAGATAAAACAGTGCTATCGTCCACCGGCACCACCACAAGGGTACGAGAAACCAGGTTGCTCACACTATCGTTCTCATCAAGGGCTTGAAACTCAAATGTAAGGAACGTGGTCAATGGGGCTTCACTGCTATTTTCGTAGGCCACTGACCGAAAAATGGATTGATACTGCTCCAGACTACCTTCCCCGGAAAACTGTACCTGGTTTTCAATTTGCTCTGCGGATACTCCGGCAATCAACGTATAAGTTATCTGATCTTCTTCGGACAGTCCTTCAGGTACCGTAATGGTTGCTGACCGCACGATGGTAACACCGTCAGGATCACTCAACGCGATTTCGTTGGTAATCGTTGCCGGTGGGCTGTTCTCCTGATATACCAACGTATCGACCTCTATATTGGACAGTAAAATGGGATCGTCAACCGGAACGATGGTAATATTCATTATACCTTCTTCCCGTTCATCGAGTGACCTTACTACCACACTCAACTGATCACTACCGACCACATTTTCATCGGGCTGATACTGTATGCCGCTAAGTAAATACCGAACTACTGAGCTAATAACAGAAAAAGCCAGATCGCTGTTATTCTGCTTCTGTTCCTCTGAGCCACCTCTCCCTTTGTTCTTATCCCCACCACCATTTTCCTTCTCATCTTCATCATCATCGTCGTCATCATTATCGTTACTGCTATCACCGTCATCGTCATCATCATGAGTACGGCTTCCACTGCTTAACCCATTCACTAGAGATAGCAAAGCAGAGTTGAGAGAAAGCTGACCGTTCTGTACAGTCAGTTCTACGTTTAGTGTCAGTGAAGCCGAAGCTTCTACTAAGATAGGCGGTAACACAGTAGCTCCATCTTCATCTACTTCAGCCGAGGGCGGTACAGAGAGTGATAGCAATACCGGGGCCTGCTTAACCGATATAGTAACGTAAGCTGGGTTGGCAGCCAGATCAATTCCGTCCGAAGCATTCCACTCAAACTGATCGCTGCCAAAGAATCCCGGATCAGGGGTATAGGCTAGTTGATTAAGATCACTTCGGTTAATGATACCCTCATCCACTACTACAAAATTGGCGTCAATAACTTCACCGTTCAAACTTAGCAATCCGTGATCAGGCAGTGAAAGTATTCGTATAGACTCGAGCTGAGGTTCTTGCTGATCGTTATAAGCCTGAGCAAACTGCTGTTGGCTAAAATTGAATACCTGATTTTGCTCAGTGTTAACGGCTAGGTCAACTACGCTGGGGGGAGTCTGCACTGGGGCAATGCCCCTTACGATGATATCACGCTGAAGATTCCGGCTGGCGAGGTTGTTTTCATCAAACACCCGAATTAAGATAGACCTTTTCTTCTCCGGGTCAAGGCCTCGGGTAAAAAGGTTGTTCACAATGAATACATTTCTTAAAGCTTCCTGGTACTGCGCTTTAGTAGCTCTACCTGTTAATACTAACCTTCTAAGCCCCTCATTCACAGCAGAAATTGGGCTTGAAGGCGGTGCCTGGTAAAACAATACATCCCCCTCCTCGAAATCAGTATCGGTAATCTCAGCTCTGATAATAAAATCATCGTCTGGATCGGTTAGTACTACGTCCTGAGCTACCGCTTGGGGGCTCACTATCGTAAACACCACTACCGGAGCATTTGCTGTGCTCCGCAACAGAGGAGGGTCACTCTCCTGAAGAATATTAATATTGCGGGATAGTGAATTGCTAGCCGCATCGTTTTGGTTGTAAACAGTCATAGAGACCGTTCTTCGTTGCGGTTCGGGCTGAGCGATGTTCGTGTTTTGGTAAAACACCGAACGAAGTGCGGTTTGCATGTCAGCCCCGCTCAGTGAGGTTCCTGCCGGATAGCTCAGCAGGTATAATCGGCCGCTTTCTTCATCAAATACTGAGAAGACGTTCTCCGCCCCTGAATACAGTAGTGTATCTTCATCAGCCACGTAACCTGCTTCAAATGCTACTACCGCGTAATTGATAGGCGTATTACCATTCACCTTAACGTTCTCAGTAAGCTGGATCGGCTCCTGTCCCTCAGTGAACGTGAGGGCATTATCTTCAATATTGGTTAGGCTCTGGGCACTCGCGGTATGAAAAAGTAAGCTCACAAAACCGCACAGACAGCCGAAATACGTTAAAAAAATAGGCTTTTGCATTACTTTAAGATCGTTACCTGGCCCTGGTAGCTTTTTTCACCATTGTTTAAATCTACCCGGTAGTAGTATGTCCCCGTTGGCAGACTCTTTCCCTGGTAAGATCCATCCCAGGCAGTATTGTACGTTTCAGAGAAGAACACTCGATGGCCGTACCGGTCGTATACTTCTACTATCCTCTGCTCAAAGGTATTAATATTCTGCAACTCCCAAGTATCGTTGATATTATCACCATTAGGAGTAAAACCGGTAGGAATCACCACATCGCAAGCACTAACCACCACAGAAATAGAGTTGCTAACCTGAATACCGTTAACGTCGGTAACGATTACCTGGTAGCTCCCGCTCTCCATAGGTGTAGCCGTCACTTCATCGGTACTTCCTACAATTCCACATTCAGCTTGATCGCAGGTCCACTGGTAGGTGAATGGAGCGGTTCCACCCTCTACAGTGGCAGTCAGATCAACTGGCAGCCCTAAACAGACCTCTTCAACTCCGCTAGTCAGCTCGACTGACAATAGCTTTATATTGATAGCTACGGTCGCGTTCTGTTCAGCAAACTCGGCTCCGTCGGTAGCATTCCAGCTAAACTGGTCGGCTTCGGTTTCATTGGTAGGTATTACGTAGCTTAATGATGAAATATCATCGCGGGTAATAAGAAGACCGAAGTCTCCTAATTCATCTATCGTGATTATTTCTTCATCCATTCGTAGCTGGCCCGCCTGAGGTAGCGATAATATTCTGATTGCTTCAAAGTTATCGACGGTTGGAAAGTTATCCGGATCAGAATAAGCATTCAGGAAGTCGCTGGCGGTAAATTGACGAACCTGACCACTATTGGCTTCTATCGTGAGGTTAGTTATTTGTGGAGCCTGATTAAAGACAATACGAATTCGTTGATTGGTTTGGCTTGTAACTCCTGCACTGGTAGTAGTTGTAATTGTTAAAAGCTTCTCTGCTTCTTCGTTACCAGCATAACGATAAAGAATAGATTGCAATACAAGCTGATATTCTTCCAGTGTGCCATCTCCGCTAATTTCAAGCACACCAGTTTCATCATTCCAACCTACAGTTAAATTTGACTCGATAGGGATGACTAGATTATCTAAATCAGGGACATACAATTCATCTTGGAACCGAATAACTAAGCTACTCAATATTTCGTCATCGGGATCGAGAATTAGCGCCTGCTCAAATAATGCTAATTCCTCGGTACCAATGATATAGAATGCCTCCTGGGCAAGCTGAGCTATTTCGGTGGTATCATCAACTGCTGTGATAACCACTGCACGACTTACTACATTACTAAGTGCTTGATTAGCGTCAGCTACCTGTATCTCGATGAGTCGTTCAGTTGGATTGGGGTTATCATCAGTACTGAAGAACTGCACTGATCGAATTGCCTCTTGATAGTCTGATAAAGATGCTTCCCCTTCCAATAGAAGCGTGTTCTCACTGAATGAAGACTGTATTCCATTCCCACTGAGTAATAATTCATCCCCTTCTTGAGCATCTACAATAGTTAAGGTGGCTTTGGCTACGGGGTCTTCTTCTTCATCAAATATTTCTAATGTTTCAGTTATTAGCACCGGTTCTCCATTTTCCTCGTAGGCAATAGGAGATTCCTCTACTCCCGACAATATAGGTTCATCATTGACGGGAACAATCACTATTGCAATCGTTTCATCCAGGCTAAATGAACCAGTTGTATTGGAAGGACTATCACTTAACTGAAGCGTTAGTGCATCTTCCGTAGCCGGATTCTGATTCGAGATATAGTTGATACCTTCTATTAGTGTATTTAAGTCGGTAGCATTACCGGAGGCCTGCAGGCGCTTAATTCCGTTATCATCTTCATCTAGAATGGAGACCGTACTGAACAGAGACTGATTAACCGTTAAATAGCCGTCACTGACCGAAAGCGTCAGTAAAAGTTTATCATCATCAACTTCCGAAAACACTATATCAGACAAGGTCGTTTCTCTGTTTTCCTGAGCGGTTAACTGCTCGGGCACTAAAGCTTCCGGAGGGTCATTGACTGGAATTACAGTAATCTTGGCTTCTGCTTCGTTCCCAAAATTTGATTCATCGGCCACTGTCCACCGGAATAGATCTTCGCCATTAAAATTCTCTGAAGGAGTGAAGGTTAAATCCTCTACTTCCGAAAAATCCACGAGGTAGCCATCAGGACGATTATCCAGAATCAGGGCATTAGTTATTGCCGTGCCATCAGCGGTAAGCACGCCTTCTGTTGGAGCTGACCTGATATAAATTTTATTCGGAAAAGTATTGTCAATGTCTTCGTAATTTTCCTCAAAAATGCTAGCTAATAGCGTTAACGATTGATCTTCAGATACTTCGCTATTAAAGTCTGTCAGGCTGGGAGGTACATTAGGATTGTCTACCAAGATTAATACACGTCTCGTATCACTATTTAAAGCCCCATCGTTAACCACCACTTCTACTTCTCGGGTAGAAGAAGTTGGATTGATCGTTTTGTTATTCCTATAACGCACATTGCGGAGTACTGTCTGTAAATCAGAAAGTGAGACAGGTCCATTAATAGTTAATCTACCTTGATTGTTGTTCCACTGATGATCGGCATCAGTAATCAATTCGTCCTCTTCTCTTATGTATTCTCTTGTAAATCGTAGAACGGCACGGCTCAAAGTAGGATTATCTACATCTTTTACTCCAACATCAGGAAGGATTTTTACCGGATCATCTCCTTCCGCAAAAAAGACTCGGTCTTCTGTGATTGAGATTTCTGGTGCATCGTTTACATTAGAAATTATGATAGTGAGGTCTTTAGCAAAACTTCCGTCTCCGATTGCTCGAATTCTGACTCGGTAAGATGCTTTAGTTTCTCTATCAAATATCTCGTTGGTGCGTAGCTGACTTCCACTAAGACGAAATAATTCGTTGTCATTATTTCCTTCCGCAAACTGAAACCTCGGATTAGTTACACTTCCTCCTACAGCTAATAACCTTCCGATTGGCGTATTTTTTGGCTCATTTTCATTTACTGAGTTAGAAGTCAAGGTAATGTCAGTAGGTGGTTCTTCAGCATTAGTGACATTAATAGTAAATTTTTCAGTAGTGCTTCCATCATTGCTAGCTTGCACTTCAACCGTCAAGCTAGACTTACCCTCAAAATCCAGCGCGACTTGAGTTTTGAGTTCATTCCCTTCAATTGTGAATAGTGCATTATCATTATTATTCCCAACCAAAGAAAAGGTAAATGGCCCAGGGCCTCCTTCTGCATCCAGTGTTCCAACAGAGATACCAACACTATTTTCAACTACTCTATTATTACTCAATGTGATACTAGTGGGAGGCTCTTCTACATTAGACACATTAATCGTGAATTGTTCAGAAGGGCCATCACCATCGGGATTGGAGGCTCGCACCTCCACATCAAGAGAAGTCTCCTGTTCAAAATCGGGCGACTTGGCTATCTTGAGCTCATTGCCATCAATAGTAAAGAAATCGTTATTGTTGTTGTTACCGATTAATGAAAAGGTGATTGGGGTTGGCCCGGTATTCTCAGCTGATAGAGTGCCCACTACAGTGCCTACTGCTGCATTTTCTATCACTATTAATTCACTTCCTTGCGCAGGAGTTAGGGTTGGCAAACCTGGTGGCTCAGCCACATTGGTTACTTCTATTGCAAAGGATTCAGAAAAAGCACCTTTTCCATTGGAAGCTTCAACGCGAATAGAAAGTCCATCGGCAACTGCTTCATCTTCAAAATCTAGTGCTACTGCGGTTTTTAATGTAGCACCATCCAATGTAAATTTATCGTTATCAGCCGCCCCCTCGCCATTTACCAGATTGAACGTAACTGGTGCCGTGCCATCGGAAGAGAAAGTACCCACTGTCGCTCCAGCTTCTCCTTCGGCAACTTCATTATCAGGTAACGATATAATGGTAGGTGGAACAGATTCGTCTACATCTTCCAAAGTAATAGTAAACTCACGCGAAATCGTACCATCACCTTGTGCCTGTACCTCGATAGCGTATTGTTCGGGATCAGTTTCGTAGTCAAAGTTTCTCACCGTTTGTAGCTCATTCCCTACAATACTGAAGTCATCACCACCTGATAGCAGCGTGTAAACTATGTCATCCGATGGGATAGCCCCTCCGGTAGTTGAGAATCGGCCAATAACCGTTCCCATATCCACATTCTCTTCAAATTCATCGTTGTCTAACTCAATTTGTGTAGGCGGCTCTTCTAGATTACCAATTTCTATTGTAAACCGCTCTGTTGTCGGCGCTGCCAGAAAACTTCTGGCTTCGACTTCAATTTGGTATGTCGACCGTTCTTCAAAATCAAATACTTTATTTGTTACGATTTTATTACGATCAGAAATACTAAAATCAGCATTGTCTAAAGTCCCGTCAGTGAGCGAATATCTAATCCCTAATCCTCTGGCGTCTAGTGTACCTACTAAGGTTCCTACATCCTGGTTTTCTAAAACAGTATTTCCCAGTAATCTGAGGTTAGATGCTTGAGGTGACGCTACGGCCATGATGAAAGTTTCCTCCTCGCTGGTATTATTGCCCCCTCCGTTATCAGTAAGCCTAACCCGTATATCTGAGGTTCCGACCTGATCCTCGGCTGTTCGATAGGTTAGCGTGCCGTCGGAGTTAATTACTGGTGGTTCGGCGAACAAACCAGGATTGCTTACTTCTACTGTAAAACTTAAAATTTGATCACTTTCATCTATGGCTTCGGGAGGTCCAGGAACGATATCAGTTACAAAATTAGGTACAGTTTGTAGGCCACTATTGGCAGTAATTATAACCTCATCATCTGAAATCCTGAACGAAGGTGGATCATTCACTGCTTTTACTTCTACCTTTAGCGGTTGTTCATAGGTTTGGTTAATGGCACTAGTAGCTCTTACTACCAGATCAGCCATACCAATCCGATGAGGTCTAGCAGCTATCACATATATACCGTTAGAATTATCGGCAGTTAGCGTCGCAAAATCTAGTGTTGGGGGATCTATACTGAAACTAACTTCCTGATTATCGTCCTTGAGTTGTGCTTCTACCTGTGGCTGGTTGGTAAAATCTTCATTAATAACGATACTGGTAGAAGACAACGTAAACTCGGGAAGAGGAGCGGCTGTTACCTCGATAGTCACCTGATCTGTATCCGTAGCATTCTCTGAATCAGACACCGTCAGCGTAATAATAGTCTCGCCCACGGGCAAGGTCACTTCGGGACTTTCACCCGAAGCACTGCCCCCACCCGACCAGCTCCATTCGTAAGTTAGAGATTCGCCTTCAGGATCCTCTGAAGCTGACCCGTTTAAAGTCACCATTTCACTGCCATCACCATCGGTATCAGTTACCGTTTGGTCAGTACCTGCATCGGCAGTAGGGGGTTGGTTAGCAGGTTCGTTCACTGTAATGATTACTTGATCGGTATCGGTATCCCCCTGATCATCGGTGACCGTCAGCGTAATAGTGGTGGTACCAACCGGTAGATTTACATCGGGTGTGCCCCCCGAAGCACTGCCCCCTCCCGGCCAGTTCCAGGCGTAACTCACAATACTACCGTCGGTATCTGAAGAACCCGAACCATCCAGACTTACAATCTCACTACCATCTCTATCCATATCAATGAGCGTCTGATCCAAACCTGCATCAGCCACTGGCGGTACATTAGCCGGGGCCTCGACGTAGATCATCACCGCATCGCTGGCGGTAGCTCCATCATTGTCCTCAACAATCAATGCTACCAGATTATCACCTACGGGCATGCTAATGACCGGTTGGTCTCCCTGCGCCAAAGTTCGCCCCTGTTCATCATTTTCTTTCCAGATGTAGTTGACGCTCGTACCATCCGGC